>JABAHP010012781.1_pt1 | contig 11673 bp, 8 predicted proteins | sample 7062081 | NCBI WGS metagenome assembly JABAHP01 (sample SAMN14534357, study PRJNA622989) | marine sediment metagenome | biome: marine biome [ENVO:00000428]; feature: marine pelagic biome [ENVO:01000023]; material: deep marine sediment [ENVO:00002113] | place: India: Gulf of Kutch | collected... | reverse complement strand
GGGCATGGCACTGCTCGAGGGGGGGGGACTTCTAGCAAGAACGGGCAATTGCACCCATGAGTTGCCTTCCAAGACGCCCCCCGGGCCACGCGTCCCGGAAGATGAACATCTTTCCCATCCCCGCCGTCAGCGCGTGTAATATGGCAGGAACGCTCCGGCTGGAATCATGCGTCTGCTTGGCATCATTTCTATCGCGCTCTCGCTCACTTTCGCCGTCCAGAATGCGTGCGCCGCCACCGACCCTCTGAGATTCATACAAATGAGCGACACGCATATCCATGTCGCCGGTGATCCCAGAGCGGTCGCTCACGATGGAAGAACCGACAATTGTCTGGACCCTACAATTACACCCTATTACTTGAGATTCTTCCCCGAACTCGCTGCGCAATATTGCGGTAGGAACGATGGATCGAGTCTGCCTACCATCGCCATGACAAGCGCCGTTTCTCTGGCAAACACCCTCAATCCCGAATTCGTCGTCTTCACTGGGGACAATGTTTCTCAGAAGCTCTATGACGGCTTCAAAGCAGTTTCACTGCGTCGGTTTGAGAGTTTGGCCGATGGATTGAACAGCGATTACCGTGTTGTCGCCGCCGAACTGCACGACGGCGTCGGTTCCGCAGACAACGCCGCGCTGTTCGAACAGACGTTCGGTGACCTGAACTGGGATTTCGTCCGGGACAACAACCTCTTCGTGGGGCTCTCGCAGTCGGTGAGGGGCGCGGCTTTTGGCACATCGAGCTACAACATCCCGTACCTTCAAGCTCTCCTAGAGCAGTACAAGAATCGGGGAATGGGCCTTTTCATATTTCTTCACGAATTACCAAACAATACTGTGATGGACAATGAAGACGATGGTGATTTCATTGCGCTCCTGGAGATGTATCAGTACGAGTTCGACGCCAGGGTGGTAATGGCTGGTCATGTCCATGCCAACTTGTACGAATACTCGAATGGAACCCACTGGATAGTTACCACGGCGGTTATGAACTATCCGACTGAATTTCGGATAGTCGATATTCACGAAGATCGCATCGAGATATACATGAGTGATGGAATCAGCGCGGAAGTAGAAGATGCTTCCATGGTGATGATTGATTACTACATTGAAAACGAATTGTTGTCTCGGGCGCATCCACCAAATACGCTAGAAGGACTTACGGGGGATGCTAGTGAGAGGAGCATAACCATCCCTCTCCCTTCCGATGAGCCACCCACTGTAGTAAGGGTTCCCGTGCTCTCCTCGTGGCGCGTGCCGCTTCTCGTGGGCGTCCTGATCGGGCTGACGCTGCGGGTGATGCGGAGAGCGGAATCGGGGGCTGTTTGACCGCCTGTCCACCCCGAAGCGGCCTGTTCGAAGAAGCCTTAGAGCCCAGGTACACCGCTCCCCTGAGAAGTTGAGCCACTTCTACGACGTGGCACCTTCGGGTGGCCGTCTTCGGGGACGGTGTTGCCTCCTTGCCTTTCTGATCTGGCCTCCCCGATGCGATCGACAAGGCGTCCGAAAGACAACAAGGGAAGGGAACGCGGACCCTGCGGCGCTCTTGCCAAACGAGAGCCCACGCGTGGGCTCCCATCCCAACGGAGTCCTCCGGGCGGACGGACAGCGCGACTCCGCGTCGACGTCTAGAGCGAGGACGCTTGACGTCCACCGAGGACGGTATCGGGGACTCGCTACACGCCCCGTGAGGAATAGCTGCGATCCAGCGATACCCCGCGGGGATCAGGCTGGTGGCTTCAGTACCGATAAGAACTAGAATAGGGCAAAGTAGTACTAAGCCGGAGCATCCGAATGGCCTCGATCCGCCGACAGGGGGAGAGCTTCGAGATTCGCGAGTGTCTGTCCACTGACCGCGGTCCGCGGCAGCGCCCGCTGGCCCGCTTTCGCCGTGTGTTGACGCCGGAGGTCCTGGACCAGGCAGAGGCGGCGGCACGCAGGCCTTTCGATCGCCACGCCCTCATGGAGCGAGCCAGGGGGAATGGCATCCCGATCACCCCCGAGCGGCGTCATCGCGAAGCGCGAAGGCTCCTCGCCCACCTCCGGGCTGGCCGCCCGCTCGATCCCACGCTGGTGACGCTCCTCCGCGCCGCGCTCGAGCTGCGTGCTTCGGAGCCCCTTCCGCCCCATCTGAACGACGTCGCGGAGTGGGTGGGCCAATCCGAAGCCGTACGCGGAAAGGCGTTGCGCGGGCTCTTGCGCACGGCGAGCCGGGTGCTTCGCTCCCGCGGCCCGCTGCGCGAGCCCCCGGTTCAGGCCTTTCCGCGCTTCGACTCGGGCGAAGCGGTCTCCTGAACCGACATGCTTCTCGACGACCAGATCGTTGCGATCGAGCGGGCCTTCGTGGAGGCTGGGATTCCGCACGCCTTTGGAGGCGCCCAGGCGCTGGCCTACTACGGCAGCGTCCGCGCGACCTACGACATCGATCTGAACGTCTTCGTCTCCACAAGCGAGGCCCCGCGTGTCCTGGCCGTGCTCGGCGAACTCGGCGCCGCCACATCGGAGCCCGGCCTGCAAGGGCTCATCGCTCGTGACGAGCAGGCCCGAGTCTACTGGGACGGGACGCCAATCGATCTCTTCTTCGCGTACGACGCGCTGCACCGGAGTTCCGCGGAACGACGACGGCGGGTCGACTTCTACGGCGACCCGATCCACATCCTGAGTCCCGAGGACCTGATGACCTACAAGGCCACGTTCAACCGCGACAAGGATTGGCAGGACATCGCCGGAATGATCTACGCCAGTGAGGAGCCACTCGACTTCGACTATGTCCGTCGCTGGCTCGAGCGGATCGATTCGGAGGATGGATCGCGACTGGTGCGGCTGGAGCGGCTGATCGCTTCAGGGGGGCGCGACCTCGGAACGTGAGGGGATCCGAGCGGTCCCCTGCCACGGTTGGATGACGGGAAGCCGCAATTGCGTGAGCCGTGTCAGCGGATTCCCGGCTACCGCATCTCGCGCTTGCGCAGGTCGCCGACCGCGGTGAGCCGGCTTCATATGCCGACCGGCAACTTGTCCAGCAACCTCCCGGCGTTGTTGAAGCATCGAAGGCCTTCGGGGGGACTTGCCCGAGCCGATCTGCTGCTCGTTCGCTCAGGCCGGACTCGGCCATGGGCTCGAACAGCGACCCCAAGAAGCGCTCCAACTCTGATAGGGTGGAACGGCGCATCGGGGTCTCGATCCCCCAGTCTGTGGAGGGGAGGCGCTGAGCGTGAAATGCCCGAAGGTCGGGGCAGAGCGCATCCGGGGAGCGACCAACCCGCTCGGGCTAGCCAAGGGAAGCGAGATGCAGCCTACGAGAAGAGCTGTCTTCCGGGCAGCGACGATCTTTCTCGCCGTCCTCCTCCTAACGATGTTCGCGTGCAACAGGAGCCGCCGAGTCGAGGTCCTCATCGCGTCCTCGAAGCCGTACGACAGCGTCATCCAGCGAGTGCACTCGGTGAACGGCATCGTCCGTTACGAGTATCGGAACATCGACGCGATCGCCGCGACCATTCCGATCGCTCGGCTCGCTGCCTTCGAAGCGATGCCCGAAGTGGTCACAATCGAGAAGGACCGCAAGATCGATTTGACCAAGCTGCGCGGTGAACTCGAGGCGGCCGGATCTGAGTACACCCACACCATCGACGCAGCGGAGCTGAGCGGCGACGCCGTGAGCTTCACGGAATCCGCGCCGGATGGTTACCTCCCCATCGAAACCGATCTCATGAATGCTTCCGATTTCTGGAACGCCACCGGCCACTTCGGCGAAGGCGTTGTCGTCGGAGTCGTGGACAGCGGAATCGCCGACGTCTCGGCGATCAGCGGACGCGTGCTAGGCGGCGAGAGCTTCCTGTGGGCCTTCCCGTCGCTCGAAGACGGACTCCCTGCAACCAGCCCGCTCAACGACCCGCACGGCACCTGGGTCGCCACGACACTCGGTGCCAACGTCGTGTTCGGCTTCCCCTCCACGAGCACCCTCGTGCAGGCGCTCGACGCCTACATCCCGGAGGCCATCATCCCCGACTTCTTCGGCCCGGGTGTCGACGGCGTCCCGATGGTGGGGCCCGCTCCGTTGGCCGAGTTCTACGCGCTCAAGATCTTCAACGCGGCCGGCCGCAGCGCGAACAGCATCATCCTCGCCGCCTTCGACCGCGCGATCGAGCTCAAGCAGCTATACGATGAGGGAGATCCGGCTGGCGTGAACATCCGGGTTCTCAACGGCTCCTTCAGCGGCGGCTCGCTGAACGCGGGCGATGATCCGTTCTTCGCCGGAATGATCGACGCCATCAACGCTGCCGGCATCGTCACGTGCTTCTCGGCCAGCAACGCGGGACCGGCCACCATGACGATCCGCGACCCCGGCTCGGCGCGCAACACGCTGACCGTGGGCGCGACGAGCATCGCCGCGTACGAGAAGGTGCTCCGTGAGTTGCAGCTTGGACCCGGCGGCGGAGCCCTCTGGCGCGCGAACGATGCCCATCAGGTTTCCGAGTTCAGCTCGCGAGGCCCGACGGCTGACGGCCGCTGGGATCCCGACATCGTCGCCCCGGGCTCCAACATCTTCGCCCAAAAGGCGAACGGCTTGCCGAGTTTCGTCAGCGGCACCTCCTTCGCCTCGCCGAACGTCGCCGGGGCCGCGGCGCTACTGATCTCCAATGATCCCTCGCTGACGCCGGACGAGGTGCGTGCGAAGCTTCTGAACGGCGCGAACGCCGACTTGTTGGACGACAACCCGACGCGAGAGGACCAGGGCTTCGGCTTCGTCGACTTGATCGGTGCCCTGAATGCGTCGACCGCGAATCCGCCCGATGTAGGCGTCGAGTTCGAAGACGTCTCGCTCAACATCGAGGCGCTCGGGTTCACGATCCACCCCGAGGACCACTTCAGCCACACGACGGACTGGCTGGTTCCAGGCGAAGGACACGAGATCTTCATCGAGATCGCCCAGCCGCATACGGGCCTGAACATTTCAGTCTCCTACGAGCAGGAGAACGACCTCGCCGATCAAAACCAGATGGCCGGTGACCGAGGACTCTTTTCGGTGACGGACTCCTGGACGCATGTCGGCACCTACTACACGATCCAGCTGGTGTGGACGGCGACCGCCGTCACGATTCCGGAATCGGGTCTCGATTTCGGGCTCGTCCGCATCAACCTGGCCGCCGACGACGACAACGCAGGGCGAGTGCGAGCGACCGTCGGCGTCGACAAGGAGAAGGATCAACCGGTTGCCAGCAGGCATATGATCGCCCATGGCAAGGTGGGTCAGAGCGAGGTCGACGTGCACGCCCTCGAGGTCCCGAGCGGTCTCGACGCGCTGACGCTCTACCTTTCGTGGGCCAACGGGTGGAATCAGTGGCCGACGAACGATCTCGACCTGATCCTCGAGGACCCGAACGGCCAGCCCAACTTCGCGGGCTTCACGCTTCGGGTGCCGGAGCGCGTCGTCCTCGAGAATCCATCGCCCGGCGTGTGGACCGCGTTCGTGCAGGGATTCACCGTATGGCCGAACGAGGAAGGCGACCTCACCGAGCCGTACCAGCTGCGCTCGAACGTCGACCTGGAATGAGGCCCCGCTGCGATCCGTCGATCCGTCAGCGCCCGATCGTCTCCGGGGGCGGTGGGGCCTTCTTGCCGTTCTGACGTGGTCCACCCACCGCTGGAGGGCCGAGTTCCAGCGCCGTCGCGGCGAGCGCGATCTGCTCGAGGCTGAGAGCGAGCGCCTCGCCATGCACCTCCAGCCGTGGACACACTGACCGACTTGAACCTCGAGCCGGCGGAGTCAGCTGAGTCGCCTCCGCGCTGCGATCACCAGACCGACGATGCCGATGCCGAAGATCGCCACTCCCAGCGCCGTCACACCCGTGGCGCTCATGGAGGGAACGGCGGACGTCTCGTCGCCTGGTGTACAGGAAAAAGCCGAAGCCGGGCGCTGTCGAGGAGTTGCCTCCGCGGCTACGCGATAAGAAGGGCTCCGCGATCCTTGCCCCCCGAACAACTGAGGGCCCCGAGGCGAACCCCGGAGCCCTCAGACCGTGTGGTAGCGGGGGGGCGCTACCCGCCCCGTGAGGCGGCGCGCGCGGACTGCCCGGTGCACTTGGCCGCCTGACGGCGCGAGGGCCCTGCCAGAGCCGGGCCGCCTCGGGGCCCTCTCGCCCTGCATGCGGCGGGCGCCGCGGCGGCTGGGACCGATGACAGTACGACCACGCCCGGTAACGCTGCAGACCGGACGTCTTCTCTTGAAAACCCGCGCCGGAACGTATGACAATCCCCTCATCGGAGGGGACGAAGATGCGAAACCTCGGGCTCTTCACGTCAGGTCTCACCATCCTGCTGCTGGCCGCGCTGTTGAACCTGTTGGGCGCCGCGCACGCGTTCGGCACACCCGGGCAGGGGCTCTGGGAGCAGAAGATCAGTGGCACCCAGGGCGGCTTCACCGGCGTGCTGGGCGATTACGACTGCTTCGGCAGATCCGTGGCGGCGCTCGGGGACCTCGACGGCGACGGCGTGGGCGACCTCGCCGCCGGCGCCTACGGGGACGACGATGGCGTCCCGAACAGCGGCGCCGTCTGGGTGCTCACGCTGGATGGCGTGCCGACCGTCCCCGTCCTCTCGAACCGGGGCTTGGCGGTCCTCGGGGCTAGCCTCTTGTGCGTAGTGTTCTGGGTGGCTCGACGACGGCGCATGACGAACGCCTGAGCCAGGCAGGCGGCCGCGCTGAGCGGGGATTGATCGCTCCGACCGGCAGCAGCTCCAGCCGCCCGCCACCGGTGTGCTGGGGCTGCTCCTGCTCCTGGGATCGGGTGTGGCCGGTCTCGCTCTGTTCAGCCGGAAGCGGATGCGCAGGGAGGTCCGGAGACCTCACGATCCGGTGAGCATTCACCAGCCACTTCTCGCTAGGGAAGCGTGGTAACGCTGCCAAGAGCAGGGACCTCGAAGCGTTCGTATCTTCTTTTCGTGTAGAACAGCCAGACGAGCTGCTCGGACTCGAGGCGCTCCGGGAAGACGTACTCGACGCGGGTGGGTTCTCCGCGTTGCGTCGTATCCAAAACTCGGACCTCCATGCCCGCGAGGACAACGATGTCGCCGGCGGCGAAGGGGTGCGCGTAGTCGCGAAACAGCGACCACGTGAAGGGCTGGCTCGGCGACACCTCGAGGCTCCGCGGTCCGCTGCGCCGGTAGCGGATCGAGACGGGCAGGCCCGTGTCCGGGCCCAGCGTGTAGGTGTGGCGAGGCGGAGGCAGACCCCGGGCCTGCCGGATCTGCGGTACGTAGGTGACCTGGAGAGCGTTGGGGGCGTTGACGAGCACCACCGTCTTGCCTTCGACGTGGGGGACGTCGTCGAGAGCCGCCACCGCGCTCTCGACCGGCCGAGAGTACGCCGCGATGCCGGCGATGCGCGCCTGGGTGATGGGCACGGGCAACACGAGCTGGATCGCGACGATGGCGGCGATCAGGGCGCGCTCCCGGTGGCCACCTCGGCCCGCGGCCAGCGCCGCTGCAGCCTCCCTGACCAGCATGGCCATGAGCGGCATGGCCCCGATTCCCGAGAAGACCAGCATGCGGTCCGACATGAATGTGGAACAGCTGGGCAGCAGGGCCAACACGAGGCCGCTGGCCCAGAAACGGGCCTGCGCATCGCGCCACAGCAGCGGCAGCAGGATCCAGCCCAGGAAGGCGAGCACGAGCAGGGCAAGGCCCCACAGCGCGCGCGTCCATGCCGCGTTCATGAAGATGGTGAGGTCCGCCGGCGGCAACGCGAACTGGGCCAGCAGCAGGATCGGCAGCCGCTCGACCACGGCGCCCAGGAAGGTCAGGGGCTCCGAGAGCGGGTCGGCGTAGGACTCCATGCCGAAGGTTCCGAAGCCAAGGGTGACGTATACAGCCCTCCACACCAGGACGATCGCGGCGAAGGGAGTCAGCGCGAGCATGCGCCGCAGCAGCGAACCGCGCTCCATGAAGACGACGTAGCCGAAGAAGTAGGGCGTGATGGACAGCGCGCTCTCCTTGGCGAGGAGCGCTGCGAGGAAGAGACCCGCGGCAGCCGGTGCCGCACCCTGCGCGCTCTCGCTGCGCCAGGCAATGAAGCGTTCGAGCGCCAGAAGCGCGAAGACGGCCGACACCATCTCGTTGCGATTCGCGATCCAGCCCGCGGGCATGGCCTTGGCGTCGTCGAGGGCAAAGAGCAGCGTCGCCAAGCCGGCGACCCAGGCTGGGGCCAGGGTCCGGGCGTATAGCCTGCCCGCACAGAGAACCAGCAGCCCCAGCCAGAGCAGCGAATGGGCGTGCATGAGAGCCGGAGTGTTCGGCCAGAGCCGGTAGTCCAGGGCGTGGGTCAGTCCTGTGACGGGCCGCCAGAAGGACTGCTCGATGCTCGGCAGCGCCCACCAAGGGAGCGTCCCCAGGTCCATCATGGCACGACCGCGCCCGGGCTCGCCTTTCAGGAAGGCGAACATGTGGGTGAAGGCCGGCCCGCTGGCGGGGTGGAGAGGGCGCCCCAGGAAGAGCGCGCGGTGCATGTAGTCGTCCATCATGAGACCCGCGCCGAGCGAGGGCGCCATCACGGCGATGGAGACAAGGGCGGCGGCGGCGGCGAGCCAGCGTGCCTCCAAGAGGCGCCAGAGCCGCGCGCTGCCTGGCGTTCCAGACACGCGTGCCGCCTCAGTCCGCCAGGAGGTCGAGGACGATACCCACGGCCACGTTCCATGCCACGGCGCGCTCGAGCGCGCAAGCCCGAGGCGACGAGGCCCCCGGAACCTCAATGATTCCGGGCGTGCCTTTCAGGTAGCGGGGGGGGCGCTACGCCCGTCGATGGCGGGTGGAGCATCGCTTTTCCATCGCTGCGTAACCCGGCGCCGCAAAACGGTATTTCACTGGCGGCGGACAGCGTTGACCTCGCCGTATGGGATCGAGCTGGTGCGCATGGAGCTGAAGAAGCCACCCAGACCACTGCTAAAGGACTGGGAGACGCTGGAGCGCCTGGCCCGTTCGGCGGAGGGTGTACCCGAGCTGCGCGAGCAGTTGGAGACAGCGCTGCGCCAGGTGGCGAGCGCGGCGTGAGCGGCTACGGGCTACAGCGCCCTGCGGCTGCGCTGCATGCTGAGTCTGGCGAGCCCGAAGGCTCGGCGCCGTTAGAGCCGCCGTCGCAGGGCGTAGCCCACCGCCAGCACCACGAGCACCGCCCCGGCCGCGATGCCCGCCGGCGACATCGAGGGCAACGGGGTTGCGGAGGCCGTCAGCGTCATGGTGACGTAGTCGAAGGAAATGTAGGTGAGACCCGAGTGAAGTCCGTTGGCGATCCCTCCGGCCACGAGCGTAATGTTGCCCGCTCCGCCAGGCGTCCGTGCATCGGAGCCCGCGACTGTCACGATCGTAGGCGTATACCAACCGGTGTAGATCACCGAGATGTAGATCGTTCCAGTCGTCCACGGGAAGCCCCACTGATTCCATGTCGCCGTGGTCCCATAGCCTCCGGTCGGGGTCCCCGGCACGGTGATCAGGCCGTACGGACTGAACTGGCAACCCGTCGTGATCGGGCCACCCGGGAGCACGTCGTCGAGCGTGCTGTTCGCATAGGGGCCGCCGGGGGCCTCGGTGGGTGCCGCTCCGGTCGCCCCGCCGAAGGGGTTGTGCATGACCGTGGGCCCCGTGGCTCCGATCAGGAAGGAGATCGTTCCACCCCCGCCCGAGACCATCTGCATCGTGCCACCGTATTGAGCCGTACCCGCCTTGTAGCGAATGCGCCCGTGATTCGTGCCCTGGCCGGGCAGGGCCGTCTGGCCCGTCGACTTCGGGGTGGTGCAGGCGGGATTCGCCGCTGCACCGGGGCACCAAGCGAAGTTGGCGAACGGGCGCGTCGCTACCCAGTGTCCTGCTTGAAACACCCCGGTGGTCAGGGGCCCATTCTCGGTAAAGTGCGACGACAGTTGGACGACCGACGGCTGAGGTATCGGCGACTTGACCGACGTCCTCACGTAGAACTGATGCTTGGGCACTATCAACGCTTGGGGGGGAGGCCCAGTCACCGACGTGGCTACCGCGCCCGAAATGGCCGGAATGCCACCCGACTGCGGCCCTACCGGGATGTAAACGACACCCCGACGCTGCACCCATTTGCCGGACATCGCGAACTGCTTCGCTTGAACTGCGCTGGCCAGCCCCACAAAGAGTATAAGCGCAACCGCGAGGGCTCCTGCGACCTTGGGGCTACTGCGGCGAATTATCAACATGGGAAATCCCCTCTGACTCAAGAGACTTCAGCGAGGGCAGTCGACGTGGGCGTCGCTAATGCAACAAGGCGAAACAAGGCGAAACGTGCACCTGAGACCCCTCCCGGTCTCCGTACGCGGTACGCGCATTATGAACCCGTCGACACCGAAGAGGCAAGCGCGGAAATGCAGCGACTATTCAGATGCTTCGAGGAGTGAGCGAGTCACGCGGCTGCCCGATCCGGCGGGGTTAGATCAGGCCGCGCGACGCCGTCCGCTCGCAGCGAGGACCACGAGGCCGAGGGTGACGAGAAGGCCAGTGGACGGTTCGGGGACGAACGTGGCCAGCCGAATCGTCGTCCCGGCATGAAGCCGCACGCTGAGGCCGTCAACCGTCCCGAGTGGGTTAGCATCCGCACCGGGGAACCGGAATGCCGCTTCAAGGCGCATCTCATCGAGATCGATCACAGAGAGCGCGGTACTGGGGAAATTGAAACCGCTCACATCCAGACAAGGCGAGCATGGAAAGCTCGGACCGTAGAAATCGAAGGGCAGGCTCGTTCCATTGACTGTAACTGAACCACGCAGTACGGCGTCGAGCGTATCGACCTGGATGCTCTTTGAGGTCCCGGCAGTAATCTGGGCAAGGGGCGTGCCATCTTCGTTACGAACGGCGAACCTGGCCCCCGAACAACTGAGGGCCCGAGGCGAACCCCGGAGCCCTCAGACCGTGTGGTAGCGGGGGGGCGCTTCGGACGGCTGGAGACGCCTCTCGTGCGCCTGGCCGCCTGACGGCGCCAGGACTCAGCTCGGAACCCTTTGGACTTGACTCTTCAGTGTCAATGGTTCAGGGTGATGGGACTTGGGAGGGGACGCCATGTCCAGGCGTCGGCTGACTCCTCGTCTTGTCACCGTTCCTGCGACATACCTAACCGAGGCTTCGGTCCCGGCTCTGTCGCTCGGCGGGCCGGCTCCCGGCCGGCCCATCTGCGAAAAGGAGGACCAGTCATGCGCAAGCTATTCGTCCTGACGCTGACCGCGTTCCTAGCGCTCGGCACGGCCGGCGTCGCGAACGCGGCGGTCATGAACTGGTCTGGCACGGCTCGCGTCTCCTTGGGCGACTTCCCGGAGGGCGTGCTTACGGGCGGCGGTGTCGCCACGATCAACGGCTCCTCGGGGGTGATCCCGGCTCACCTGAACACGCTGCGCCTCGCGAAGAGCCGCGGCCAGGTCGAGGGGACGTTCACGAGGATCGTTACGGACCCCGACCTTGTGGGCTCCGGGGTCCTGCTACTGGTCTACGACGGTATCGGAGGTCAGACCGGCACCTGGGATGGGATCTCGGGCGGCGCGGCGTCGACCTCGATGGGCGGGGGCGCCATGCCGGTGGGTGGCATCGTGAAGTACTGCATCATCTCGACGGCGTGCACGCAGTTCCTCCCGATACCTCTGACGCAGCCCACCACCGTGAACGGCGTGCCCGGC
>JABAHP010000961.1_pt4 | contig 11678 bp, 18 predicted proteins | sample 7062081 | NCBI WGS metagenome assembly JABAHP01 (sample SAMN14534357, study PRJNA622989) | marine sediment metagenome | biome: marine biome [ENVO:00000428]; feature: marine pelagic biome [ENVO:01000023]; material: deep marine sediment [ENVO:00002113] | place: India: Gulf of Kutch | collected... | reverse complement strand
CACCGGATAACCGGCAAAAGCGAATACGAGTTGTTTGAGATTGCAGCCGTCGAAGCCGGTCTTGATCGGACAGTTGTTGATAATCATTTTGGTCAATATTTAAAAAAGGGGGATATACCGTTATATGTAAAGGATTTTATAGATCGTGGCAAACCGCATATCGATGAAATCAAAATCACGAATTGGAGTTGATCAAGAGATTTGTAACCAATGTACTCACGAATGCCTGGAGCATTTGGGAGACAGCTATTATCGTTGTATGGATTGTAATAAATTGTTTGATAAAAGTACCTTAGTAAGGCCGAATATACATCCGTGTGAAGAGTGTGAGTATAGAAAAGAAATCTTAAAGGGGGAATAATGAAGTGGAAATTATTGAAATTTTGGTTCGCTAAAGATGATTTTGATAATGATTTTGGTCTTGNNTCCAAAGGTTGTATCTCAGAAATTAAGGGAATTAGCTGATTGGATTGATAAACAGATAAAGGAAGAATGATGAAATATTTTTTAATAATTATTATTTTATTTGTTTTAAGCGTTTGTCCGGTATTAGCTCATGAAGATAAAGTGTGGAAGCATATGGAAGAGCCGTTCAGAGGTGATGGAATACACTCATGCAGTATGGGTATAGTAATGTGGAAAAAGTATAAAGAGAATAAGTGGTACGGTGTTTTTGTAGCTCATGATAAAATTCATATAACTCGTTTTTATGTAGAAAATCCAAATTGTACTGATCTATTTGATCAGATAAAGGAAGGTAAATAGTGAAGGTAAAAAAATTTTTGGCAGCATGCGCTGCAACATTTTTATTTATAGCTTGTGCAACACTAAATATTGGAAATACTTGTAATTTAGATGCTGAATATTATGTCACAAGTCCGAGCGGTCAGACATCAAGCTGGTGTCCTGATGAAGAACTGGCTATCGTTGAAAATGTAGATAAAGAAAATCAAAATCCAGATGTTAAAATTACTTTTGTGTGGGTTGACTATACCAGCTATGCAGTGGCCCTTGAGTATCATAATGTAACGGATGATCGAAAAGCGTGTGGTATTTTTTTCTTTTATGAAGAAGATATAAATACAGCAATAGGAGATAATTATCGTGAAGTTCAACCTTATCAAGTGATGGAAGTTGATTGTGAGAAAATGCGTAAGGTTGCCATGGATGAATCAAAAAATAACAGTATTTAGTAATATCACAAATGGGGGTGATATAAAGTGAAACACTTTAATCCGTATTTAAGTGTTAAAGTTAAAGGGTATAATGATAAATCACTGGATAAAGCTATTAGTCTTTTAAGAAAGAAAATGGCAAAAGAGGGTATTTTTGTGGAGATGAAAAGAAGAAGTCACTTTGTTAAACCCTCTGAAATTTATCGATTAAAGAAAAAAGAACAAATTAGAAGACATCAATTAAAAAATAAAAAAAAGTAATAACGCAGTTTTAGGAGTAAATATGGCAGTTTTAACAGAACAAGACAGATATGATTTGTGGGCTGAGTATATGCGTTTCTCATCTAATATTAGGGAAGAGATCGGTCTAACAAAACCAGAATTACGTGCCGCGGTGGATGCGACCGATGATTGGATTGAGGCGAATAAGGCAGATTATAATAGTTCGCTTCCGGCAGCAGCTCAAGCTGCTTTAACGGCAAAACAAAAGGCGCGGTTATTTATGGCAGTTGCCCAGAAAAAGTTTGATGTGGAGGTATAATTATGGCATCTGGTGATACACTAATAGTTTTAAACGCGCAACATGCCACACCACCGGCAGCGAATGCGGCTACGTTTGATGTAATTGCGGGGGGTTCGACACCGGCTGAAAGCATTCCCTGTATTGACTTTGATGCTGCAGCTACCGAGTACATGGATTTTGACAACCTTGTCATGCCGCAAAATTACAGTGACAGCGGGTTGACAGTGGTGGTGATTTATTCGATGGCTTCGGCTACGGGCGCTGTTCAAGTGCGCTGGGAAGTGGCCCTTCGTGCCATTGAAGATGACACAGAGGACCAGGACACGTCACACGATTATGTGACCAATTCTAACGGTGTGTCAGACACAGTGCCAACGGCAGTGACCGAGATTTCAGCGCCGACCATCACGTTTACAGACGGAGCTGATATGGACAACGTGGACGCCGGTGATCTTTTTCATTTGAGAATTTATCGCGATCACGATCACGCAGACGATGATGCTACCGGTGACGCACAATTACAAGCGATTCACATTAAGGAAACCTAATGTCACGGCTTTTTGGTGGTCCTGTAGCAAATGAGTATCTGGAGTTGGATCAAGCTCCCGTCACGGCTGCGCCGCTCACGATGGCATGTTGGTTTATAGACGATTCTGGTGCAGCCGATAATTGCCTGATGCAAATTGGGGACAAGGATGTAGACACTGACTACTTTCGCATGGGGGTTAATGTAAGTGGGATGCAAATTCGGATGCGAACGGCAGATTCTGGCGGTGGTACTAATATAGACACTACAACAACGTATTCCACAAATACATGGACTTTTGCTGCCGTAGTACAGAGGACTTCGACCGATCGGGATGTGTATATTAATACTTCAAGCCCCGTTAATGATACGACGGATATAACACCGGCGGGTGCAGATCGGATTTCAATCGGCAGGGAGGGGGACTCGACACCTGGAGATTCATGGTCAGGAAATATCGCCCATGCAGCAGTTTGGAGTACAGATTTAAGTGACGATGAAATACGCAGTCTTGCCCAGGGTTTTTCCCCGTTATTTGTAGATCCGGTAAACCTGGTGGCTTACTATCCCCTGTTGCGAACCGATAAGGATTGGGTAGGTGGATATGATTTAACTGCTTATAATACGCCGTCATGGGGTACTACACATCCGCCAGTCATTATGCCTGCACCTGTGTATTATAGTTTTCCTGGGGTGAGTGCTACGCTCGAACAGGAAGGATTTAGATGGCGTAAAGATGACGGAAGCGAAAGTGGGGCAGGCTGGCATCAAAACCAAGATGTTGATCATACTATTGGAGTTGATAATAATATTCGTTTAAGAATTTTAATTAATGCAACTGGAGATCCTGCAAGTCAACAATATACATTAGAGTATAAAGAAACCTCAGATGGTGCCGCGGAGTGGAGGGCAATTCCTTTAACATGAAGATTGAACTTGAAATACCCGATTGGGCAATGGATGGTTTTATTAAGGTCATCTCAAATACCGAGCTGGTGGCAATAAAGGAACCAGGCAGAAATATGCCCTGGAAGATTAAAGATACCAGGTGTAACTATTGCGGTGAGTGTTGTTTGACTGTAGATAATGCAGGCCCCTTTGAGGCTGATGACGAAGGAAAGTGTTCAAAATTAATAAAAGAAGATGGTAAGTGGCTTTGCACAGCGGGTCCTAATTTACCACTTTGTTGTTTTCTACCACCCCCGAAACGAAATGCGCCAAACTGTGTAATTACTTGGAAGGAATAAAAATAAATGGGTGGTAATACCTATTGGGATACCCACGGGTACAGTAGAATATTTAATACAAGTTGGGTAGATCAATCTGGTAGCGCCGATGGCGACGTAACCGATTGGACTATTGGCGACCCGTTTATCCTTGTTTCACAGGTTTATTCCAATGCCGATGCTTGTAATAAGGACTGTGATGGCGCTGCATTTAAGCTACAGTTTCAAAATGTAACGGATGCTGGAAGCTGGACTGATGTAGGTTCTGCGACAGAGATTTCTTGGGGCAGCGGTGTTGTAACTGATGATGCCTCTGGATCTCAGCGATTAACTGGTGACAGTCTTTCGTTTTGTGGTACGGGTTACGAGCAGGCGTATGTAAACGAAGGGGACAACACACTTCCTGACAGCGGGACTCTCACAGGCTCAACTGAGCAGTGGACCGAGCTTCAGTGGGTCTTAGACACTGATAACGCGACTGCTGGTAAGCGATATATATTCAGGATCGTTGATACTACCAACAGCGTAACGCTGGGAAGATCAAGCGGGTTTGATTCTGAAGGCCCTGGCATTACAATGTCGGCAGGCAATATAGTTGTTTTAGAAAGTGGATCTACCTCGCTATCAGGTGGAACACTTACTACTACAGGAGCGCCTACAGTTACAGATGTTGGTGGTGATGAAGATTATGATGATAATGACACCGGCATAACAATCACAGGAACAAAGTTTGAAACAAGTCAGGGAACCGGCAAAGTTGAGATGGGGGACAACTCTGACTATGCAACTGCAAATAAAGTTGAGCAGACAGTAACGAGTTGGGCAGATACTTCGATTGATTTCACTGCGGATCTTTCAACACAAAGTCCTGGAAGCAAGTGGATATTTGTTACAAACAATAGTGGATATAAAAATGATCCAGGCTTTGCGGTTACAGTACATAGGGAACAGGCATTCCTTATGTCAGATAGTGCTAATATTACTGCTGGTGGCGAAAACACAACCGCACAGTTAACAGCACCATCTGGCAAGACCACGGGAGATTTTGATGCTGGTCGAATAGTTGATGATGAAAATCCAGATCAGGCAGTTGATATAACAGCAGATGATTACACGGAGATGGAATGGTGCTTTAAAGGCAGATCAACTGCAAGAGAAGTTCAATACGATTTTCGTGTAACTGTAGGTGGTAATGCGCTGGATACGACATCAGTTACCCCGCAATTAACACTGAGCGGAGCAACAACATTTGTTTTAGTAAGTCAGACATTAACAGGCACCCCGACTGAATTATGGGCTAACAAAGTAGGAGAATTAAACACAACAACTGCATCTTTAACTGGTGGTACATTATGGGCTAACAAGTTAAAAAAACTTGTAACACAAACATTATCTATTACAGGTGCAGCCTTATCAGCAAATAATGTTGTAAAACTAATAACACAGACCCTATCTTTATCAGGAGCTATTTTAGCCGCCAATAAGGCAATAACACTAATAACACAGAGCCTATCCTTAACGGGGGCTACAGTATGGGCTAATAAAGCAGCAAAACTAATAACGCAAACGCTATCATTAACTGGCGCATCACTTTGGGCAAACAGGTTGAATAAGTTAGCGGCACAAACCCTGTCTTTAACTGGCGGTGTTATTAATGCAATAACCGCATATATTTTAAATGCGGGTACTTTAACTATTAGTAATGTAGAACTATTTGCGAGTAAAACTGCAAAGTTAGCAGCACAAACGTTATCATTAACTGGAGCTACTTTGTTAGCAAGTAAAACGGCAAAGTTAATAAAACAGACATTAACATTAACAGGATCAGCACTAGCAGCTAATAAAGTAATAAAATTAATAACACAAACATTAACGTTAACTGGCGCAACTTTATTAGCGAACAACGCTGCAAAATTAATAGGTCAAACTTTAACTTTAATAGGCGGTACGCTCACTACTGCTAGTGGTACTATTGTTAATTTAGTAAAACAAACAGTTTCATTGACTGGAGCGTCATTATTAGCAAATAAACTGATTAAATTAACGACACAAACGCTATCCTTAACTGGAGCGACCCTATTAGCGAATAAAACAGCAAAACTAATAAAACAAACATTGTCTTTAACTGGTGCATCTTTATGGGCTAATAAAGTAATAATATTAATAAAGCAGACTTTATCTTTATCAGGGGCAATAGTATGGGCTAATAAGTTAAAAAAATTAATCAGCAATACTTTATCATTATCTGGAGCTAATTTAATAGCAAATAAAGTAAATAAATTAATTAAACAAACACTATCATTTTCAGGTAGTATTTTAAAAGCAAACAAATTAATAGTCCTTGCTAAACAAACATTAACTTTAACTGGACATACACTAACAACAGTAACAAGCGGAGCAGTAAATTTAATTAGCGGGACTTTAAGTTTAACAGGAAATACAATAACTTTGTTAGTTAACATAATTGTTAATTTAGTTAAACAGACTTTAACGTTTACAGGTGGTAGTATGCAGAATGTTGTTGCTGGAGTAAAAAATTTATATCATAGATTTGTTGATTTCTTTTAGGAGAATATATTAAAATGTTTAAATATGTAAAACGGTTATTTAAAAAAGAAAAGAAAAAAGAACAAAAATTAACTGCTAATGCTGCTGGTGGAAATATGACAGCAATAACTGGAGCAAAGCAGCAACTTTTAACTGAGCACAAACTAAAAAATAGATTATCAATTATTGATCAAAAAATAAAGGATTTAAAAAAATCAAACGCACCACAAGATAAAATAAACCATTGGGAAAATAATAGAGCAAGAACAAAAGCTCTTTTATGGATTTATTTTGGTGAAGAAGAAACAAAAGGAGAATAATTATGGCTTGGGTATTTTATAAGACTTTTAAAAAAGGACAATTAGATGCGGCAGGCACACACCCCAATCATCCTGTAGATTTTGATACAAACACGCTTCGATTAATGTTGCTTACTAGCACTACTACGATAGATCAAAGCGATGTTGATGTTGCAGATGTTATTTCGGGTGCGTCTGATACAGAGGTGTCTGGCACTAATTATGCCAGAAAATCAATTACATCAATAGCATTAGCGTATTCAGGTAATAATGTTAAAGTAAATACTACGATGGCTGATCCTTCATACGCACAACACGCGTCTGGGTTTAATAATGCGAAACATGCTGTATTGTATAAATTTTCTACGGCAGATGCCAGTTCACCTGTAATTGCTTCTTATACGTTTAGTTCTAATCAGAATAATACTTCTGGTACACTAACATTGCAGTTTAGTTCGTCTAATATATTTACATTATCATAATTATATATTTTATAATAAAGGGGGAATAAATGTACGATAAATTAAACTTTAATGAATTAATACGAGCCGGTATTGATAAACTTTGTAGAACAGAGTTTAAAATTGGGCCATCTGGTAAATTAAGACCAATAGGGATATCAGGGGCAAGACCGATACCGTGGATCTTTATTAATCACGATGCTCGTAAAAAGTTTTGTTGGTTTTGGAATAATGTTTGTACGAATACTTTTAAAATTATTCCTACACACTGTCGATTTTCTTGTTGGAAGATTGTTATTAAACCAAGAAATGTAAAAGAAGTATTTGATTGTTATGACCGAATGGTTAAATTAAATCTTCCTAGTAAAATCGGCATGGATGTGCGTGATTACACGCATGGAGCTTGGGCAGGATTTGTATATACGGATTCTCTTGATGAGGGTCGAGCGCATTATAAAATTGTTAGGAAAGAAATACCTAATAAAATTCCAGTTATTTTAAAGAGAGGTTGTACTGAGATGGAACGACTCGAAGATTCAGATAAATGGGATGAAGTGCCAGAAGCTCATATTGAAATGGAACGAAGATTACTTGATTTATTTGACTTTGATGAGAGATTTTATAATCAAGCAGCATGGCATAAACATGAAATTAAAGAAAACTGGATTAAACATGCAATTAAAATCGGAGATCCTACAGCAAAAGAAGTAGCAGAAAAATATAGTAACGATCCTAATATATGGAAGCGTTTAGTTGTTGAATCTGTTACTTATCATGAAGAAGAAAAAGAAGAGGAGAAAAAATAATGTATTCACGATCAAGTGGAAAATTAACAGTAGGGACCAATTATGTCATGAAAAAACCAGGAGTTATAACCTTTATTAGTATCATTTCAGATGGAACTAATGACGTTACTGTTACTTGTTATGATGGAACAGCATCTGGAGATGCTGTTACGGCTAATGAAATTGTAGAAATGAAAGTTGATACAAGTCTTAATGGTTTTCAAGGTGGTGGTAATATCACACATCCTATTTCCTTTGCTAATGGTTTAATCGTAAAGGTTGCTGGTGCAAACGGTTATGCATACGTTGGTTATCGCAAAGCTTAATTATAAAAATATAAAAATATAAAAGGGAGAGAAATTATGAGTACGATTGATGAAAAAATAGATGAAATTAAACAAGAAGCAGAAGAAAAAATTAATAAGTTAAAAGAAGAAATCGAATCTGAAATCAATGACACTGTAGAAAAAATTAATTATGTCGGCAGTGAAATAGATGAGTTCGGTGATAAAAAGCTTGACCCGTTTATGAGAAAACACATGAAGAAAATTGCTATTGGTATTGCCATTGGTGGTGCTGTTATCGTCATTGTTGCGATAATCAATTCTTTATTTTAAACTATCTAATTTGGGGAAATTATGCGAGGACGAATTTTAAAATGGCTGAAGTAATGGGATCAGGAGTAGTTGGAGTTGCACACGACACATGCGATTTACCTGAAGATTACGGCTTTGCTTATGTTTCTGGAACAACTGATATGACATTTAATACAGTTATTAATTTTTTACAGTATAAACATCAAGTTTTTATAATTGATGCTGATTATGAAACAAAACAAGCAATTACAATAGGTGATGATGAAGGTATGATGAAATTTCATCTTGATCTTATAAAACTATTTGGGCCTTTTGTGGGAGTAAAAGATGAGCAAGAATAAAAAGTTAAATACAGAACAAGATCATTTCGAAACTGAGCCAGGAGCAGTTGATGATCCCGGTATAAAGCGTTTAAAGAAAAGAAGTAAATCCTTAAAAAAGACCATCGATAATATTTTTAAAGAGGAAGACCGATCGAATAAAGGTCAAGAGTATTTCGATGGTATTGAAGGAATGTAATAGAGTTTGGGGGAAACGTAATGGGACAAACTAATTTATCACAATTATCTGAAAAACAATTAGTCCAGTTAATTTCTGCAATGGACACTTTTAATTGGATTACTGAAAATGGAATCCAATTAACTCAGGGTCCATGGCAATTAGAGAAACATGAATACCAACTTGACCCACTACAATGTGATGCCCCTACTCAATGTTGTAGAAAAGGCGCACAGATGGGTTGGACAGAGATCTATGTTTTGCAAACATTACACGGCATGATCCATGAAAAATATCCTGCCGGTAGTTTGTATTTATTTCCAACCAGAGATGACGTTAAAGACTTTAGTAAAGCGAGATTTGATCCTTTAATTGAGTCAAACCCCTGCATTAAACATTACGTTCAATCAACAGACAGTCAGAACATCAAACGAATTGGTAAAGGATTTCTTTATCTTCGTGGCGCAAGGTCTACAAAAGCAATTGGCGGAACTAAAAAGACATCTTCGCAGCTTAAATCAATTCCAGTTGATCGTGTTGTGTTCGATGAACGGGATGAGATGGAAGATCCCATGGTTGAACTTGCTAAAGAGCGTGTGTCTCATTCACCGGTTAAAGAACTCATGTATCTTGGAACACCCACAATTCCAGAATGGGGAATTGATGCAATGTATGAAGAATCCGATCAACGGGTTTGGATGCTTGAGTGTCAAAAATGCGGTAAGGAAACGTGCTTAGAGTTAGAATTTCCAGAATGCCTAAAGCGGGATAAAACTAATAGGGTTTATAGAGCATGTGTTCATTGTGATGCGGAGCTTCATCCGGCATTTGGTAATTGGAGAGCACAATATCCAGAACGAAGTAAAGATATGGTTGGTTGGTGGATTAGTCAACTCAATAGTATGTATGTTGATCCAGCCGATATTTTAGGTGCTTACGAAGATCCACCTGGGGGTGATCTTTCAGAGGTATATAACAGTAAATTAGGACAAGCTTATGTTGCTGCTGAAAACAAATTGACCCAAAGAGATGTTTTTGCATGTTGTGGTCAAGACGCAATGGCAACACGGCATGATGGACCAGCCTGTATGGGGGTTGATGTCGGAAAAATATTACATGTTGTAATTGGAATACGAACTACAAAAGAAAGATTAAAAATCGTTAAAGTGGCAAGAGTAAGTTCATTTAATGATTTACATGATTTAGCTAAAAGATTTAACGTCAGGTCATGCGTGATCGATCTGAAACCTGAGATCCGCAAGGTTAGAGAGTTCCAGAAAAACGAAAACTTTTCTATATTTGCATGTGATTATGTTGAACGTAGGTCAGGTCAAACGACCTGGGATGAAAAGGACATGCTAATCAAAACAAATCGTACAGAGATTTGTGACGCTACACATGAACTTGTTGTCCAACCTGGATCATTGGAAATACCCAGGATAAATAATGAAATTAAAGAATATGCTAAAGAAATGTGCAATATAGCGAAAGTGTTAGACGAAGATACTGACACCGGAGCAAAGGAATATCGTTATAAAAAGCTTAAAGGCAACGACCATTATCGTCATGCAACTAATTATTGTTTGTTGGCAAGTGAAAGAGTCGGAACCATAAGCGATCAATACATTATATCAAGCTTCTTCAATCGCCGGAGACGGCGCACTTTTATGACAGCTTGAGGGGAGTAAGAAAGGAGCAAAAAATGGCTAAAGTTTATTTAGATAATGGATCGGTTATATCTGTTGAAGATTTAGATATTAATAATATTGAAAGCCGATTAATGCGAGGAAGACAACTTAATTATTATAAAACAAAAGACAAGAAATATATTATTTTTATTTCTCATATTTCTTCTATGGAATTGGATGTAGAAGTAACAGAGGAACAAGAAGAGGACGTTGAAGAACGAGTTTTGGCTGAAATTGTAGCAGAACAAAGTGAAAAACCTCATAAATGTAAATTTGAATACCGGTTTAGAAAGGCAAAAACTGGTGCCACTCAATATTTTAAATACTGCCCACTTTGTGGAAAACAAAGTCGAATAATTGCTAAAAAAGATGTTCCAAATCCTGATGATGTGCAGGAGCTTAAGGAATAATAAAATATGTTTGAGACATTAAATAAGAGTAAAAAACTTAAAAAAGCAAAAAAGCTATTTGCTGAAGCGTGTGACTCTGACAGTAGATGGCAGAGAGAAGCCCGTGAGGATTTTAATTTTCGAGATGGTAATCAGTGGACGGCTGAAGAAAAGAAAATTCTTGAAGAAGAACTTCGACCTTGCCTGACTTTTAATCTTACCAAATCAAGCGTTGATCTGGTTATGGGTCTGAATGAAGATCAGCGGGTTAAGTATAAGTGTACTCCCGTTGATCCAACTGATGACTTTCTTTGTGAGGTACTCAATGATATATATAATTGGGTATATGAAGATGGAGACTTTGAATTAGAAGAAGACAACGCTTTTGAATCTTCGACTATTTGTGGTCGTGGGTTTGTTGGTATTGACTTCATGCCAGATCCTAAAAGATTTGGTGAGTTAATTATGACTGAAGTAGATATACCGGTTCACGAAGTTCACGTTGATCCAGCGGCTAAACGATCAGATCACAAAGATGCTGGTTATATTTTTTGGGATAAATGGTTAAATGAAGAAGATTTTAGACAACGTTATCCTAAAGTAACAAATAAAAAGATTAAAGAGTTGATGGAAAAGATCGACTTTATCGGTGCTGAATATCTGCCAGATACACCGTCAGAGATTTTTGAAGAGGATTTGGAACTGGAAGCAGACACTTCGGATTACGAGAAGCTTTTAGACATGGAGTATTATGATAAAGCTAAAAAGATGATTCGAGTGGTTCATATGGAATATTGGGAAACATTTAAAAGATATTTCACATTTCATCCTGAAACTGATGAGACGATTGAATTTCAATATAAAGAGATGAAAGATCTCAGAAAAGTCTATAAAGAAAAATACGATGTAGATTTTGAATATGAGATCTTAGTTGATAAAAAAGTTAAATGGTTACAGTTTACAGG
>JABAHP010002544.1_pt1 | contig 11679 bp, 14 predicted proteins | sample 7062081 | NCBI WGS metagenome assembly JABAHP01 (sample SAMN14534357, study PRJNA622989) | marine sediment metagenome | biome: marine biome [ENVO:00000428]; feature: marine pelagic biome [ENVO:01000023]; material: deep marine sediment [ENVO:00002113] | place: India: Gulf of Kutch | collected... | reverse complement strand
GCACCCAGATCTTCCCCGCACTCGTTGCAGAACCTGCTCCCATCCCGATTTGCAGTCCCGCATTTTGGGCAGTATCTCATCTCAGCCTCACTTCGATCAAGTAACGCGAAAGCAGCAACCGCGACCTAATCACTGTAAGGACGCTCCACACCCAGCAATAGCCGGATCCCGGTGAGCAGGGCGCCAAGAGCGACTCCCAGCAATATCCCGCGAACTCCGGCCATCGCTGGCACATCCAGTATCCAGTCCTTCAGTTTGGGCAGAACAGGAACAAGGCCCAGTGTCACCTGCCCAAGCAGCACAAGGATGACCACGATCAACATCACCGCCGCCTCCAGATTCCGGGCGCGCAGTAGCCGGTAGGCGGCTGTTATGATGAAAAACACGAGCAATCCTGACAGTGATGCCTGGATCGGGGCCTGAATATTCTCAAAGATCCACTGAACGGCAGGTTGTGATGGTCCTGAAGGCCTTCCCGGGATTGTGAGCAGCCCGAGAGTCAGAACGACGAGCGTGGCTGCGATCAGCACAAAGCTGTACGGTCTCCCGGGCTGCGCTTCACGGATCTTGCGACCGTGCACGCGTAGCACATTTATCACGCCCAGGATCAGGGCAAAGGCAGCGATGATGACTGCTGTATCGACAAAGTACGTGCCGAGAGCGCCGAACGAGACGTTGGACGTGAATGCAGAGAGCAGCACAAAGATCCCGGCAACGATGGCAAACGCGGTGGGCAAAACTCGTTTCAATCCAGCCATGCTTGGCTCCTTGCTGTCACAGGAGAATCTTTAGGACCGTGGCGATCAGGATCCCTGCCACCACCAGCCACCGTAGCCAATCCTCGGCAAGCAGGCTGCCGATCTGGATCGGCTTTCGGGCGGTATACGCGCTGCCGGCGTATATCTCTTCACCCGTCAGTGTCTCGTCGGCCGAAGCGTGCACAAATGGCAGCGTGCTGGGATCGGCAGTCCCCACGATCTGCCGGACCCCCAGCCGAGCGCCGGTTTCTCCCATCAGAAGGTATTCGTCACCGAATTGACCAACCATCACATTTGCGGTCAATGGCTCCCGTTCCAGGATACCGCTCACGCCGGCGGCGTATGCCATGTTGTTGGGGGCGACCAGTTGAACCTGAGTGGGATCGTAGCCCTCAGGATTACCGTTTCGAACAAAGGCGCGCCGGATGATGTCTTGTGCGATGGGCAGTACCGTAGCGTCCGACACGGTCACGATCAAGGGGGTATCGCAGGCGGCGGCTTCGTTGGCAAGTTGGGACAGCAGCGCGAGCCCAGCCCAAGTGTCGGACGTCAGGCTACCCCCGACGCCAGCCACGCCGACGGATACGTGAAGAGGGTTCCCGGTCTCGGCCGAGCGTCCCACCAGCTCGGGTAGCCCTTCCATGGCTGGTATGGTTCGCAATTCGCCGGCCTTGCCGGCCCGAACCCTGGAGGTCAGGTAGAATAGGATGGGCAAGATCAGGAGCAGCCCGACCAAACCGATTAGTTCCATCAGTCCCTCCCCTTATCACCGGAGCCCCGGGCCTGCTCCGTTTCTTCGAGCCGCGTGACCAGGCGGTCCATGCTGGCTCTGTCAGCCAGCAACTCCACATAGTCCGCGACCCGTGGGGCGTCGTAGACAAAACTCAGCAATGGTTGGCACAGCAGCAAGCCCTGGCCTGCGATGAAACTGAGCGGCCGCGTCACCTGCAAAAGCACGATCGCTGGCACGGTCAGTCTCCAGCGGCTGATCTGCTCGGTCAAGTGCTCGATCAGCTGCTCGTTCCGCACACGCTCAGAATCAGCCATAGCTGACCTACCTGATTATACCACAATTAGCGCCATTTTGCTAGTGACTAGCGAGAAGCATGACATCCGGGGCCGGGTTTCGACAGCCTCCAGAATCCACGCGCATGGCACGGTCCGCAATAGTACCTCAAGGCGATTGCTGCTATCACAGCACGTTACTTACGCCCTACGCCACTTTTCATGGCATACTATCGAGGTAAGGCTGATACTAGTATACCATATTTGGCAGTCTAGGGCAAGTCACCCTCGCGGACTGTGAAAAGCGTATCATACCTGCTAGGCACCGGAGAAAGCGACAAGGAACTTGACACTGGGTGCTGAGAGAGGTATAATTCTACTGCATCACAGGTTTCCTGCCTGGCGCGGTCTGCTGATAGGACCCGCCTCCTGGAATACGCACCGGTCACGCGCTTCAGCCTGACCGGAAGACAGAATCATTGATGGGACTATGAAAGAGATCGAATCAGAAGACGGGCCTGGATCGAGTAGTCTGGGACCCAGGTCCCGGAACCGAACTGCCAACCGAATAGTCTAGCCCCCCGGAAGGCAGGTTCTTCTCCTCGTTTTTCTGGCCTCCGGGGAAGCTACTCCCGGAGGTGTTTCCATGGATGCCTTTGTGCTGGATGACATCCTGGCAAAGCTTCGCGCTGCTCTGGAGCGCGATGATCTTGCTGCGGCTATCACCGTTATCGACTCCCTGCAGCCAGCCGATCAGGCTGACTTGGTCGAGGAACTCAGTGATGCCGATCAGATAGCGATTCTGTCGCAACTGGCCCCGCCCGACTCGGCCGACCTCCTTGAGGAGATGGAGGATGAGGATGCTGCTGCCCTGGCCGAGCTTCTGCCTCCTGTCGATCTGGCCGGCATCCTCGATGAGATGGAGGCTGACGAAGCCGCCGACGTGCTGGGCGACCTGCCGCCGGAGCGGGCAGCCGAGGCTCTGCGCGAGATGGAGGAGCCTGGCGACGTCATCACCCTCCTGCAATACCCCGATGACACTGCAGGTGGTCTGATGACGCCTGCCGTGGTCACCCTGCGGCGCGATTGGCGCGCTCGGGAGGCCGTCCGCGAGCTGCGTCGGCTGGGACCTGATGCGGATAGTGCATACTACCTCTACGTCACCGACAAGGGGGGCGTCCTGCAGGGCGTCGTGGGCTTGAGGGACCTGGTCGTAGCCCTTCCGGAGACCACTATCGAGGCTCTGATGGACCCCAATGTGGTGTCGGTTCCCGTGCTCGCCGATCAGGAGATCTGCGCGCGCACCCTATCGCGCTATGGCTTCCTCGTTCTGCCCGTGGTGGATGAAGGCAATAGGCTGGTCGGTGTCATCACGGCCGACGACCTGATCGAAGTGGCGGAAGACGAGGCCACCGAGGACATGTACCGCATGGTCGGCATCCGTGGTGAGGAGCGCGTGTTCGGCCCTCTGTTCCCCTCTGTGATCAAGAGGCTTCCCTGGTTGGCCGTGAACATGGCCACCCTATTTGTGGCCATCACCGTGGTGAATGCATTCGAAGCCGTGATCGCTGGCACCGTGGCCCTGGCTACGTTCTTGCCTCTTGTGTCAGGGGAGGGCGGCAATGCCGGGAGCCAGACGTCAACCGTCATTGTGCGCGGCATGGCCATGGGTGAGGTCACTGTTCGCAATGGCCTGCGTGCGCTTGCCAAGGAGCTGGCTGCCGCGGCGATCACCGGAACGATCATTGGGATAGGTACTGCGCTCGTGATCTACCTCTGGAAGCAGGATCTGGTTATTGCCTTGGCTGCGATGCTGGCCATGGTGCTCAACTTCTTGGTGGCTGCCTTGGCTGGCGTCTTGGTCCCTCTGGGCCTTGAGCTAATGCGAGTGGATCCAGCGTTGGCCTCGGCTGCCTTCGTCACCGCCGTCACTGACACGCTGGGTTTTCTGTTCTTCCTGGGTATCGCCACGATTCTTATGCAGTGGCTCTGAGTGCAAGACTTTCCAGGCCAATTGGCCAATCGGATAGAGGCTGGACAATCGAATCTTCCAGGAAGCTCCAGGCTTCCTGGAAGATTATCCAATCACTGGTTGATTTCTCCGCAAGCAGGCCCCCTTCAGCCTGCATCTATAATTCGAACTCCTCCCCTGGCTGGGGGACGATCGCCCTTTCAACGCCGAGGCTATTCAGACCGTACGCCAGTGCCTGGCTGGATGCCTCCTCGCCGTGAACCACAAAGACCGACCTGAGGCGCTTGGCGCCCAGTTGCCTCGCATAGTCCAGCAGTTCATTCCGGTCAGCATGGGCGCTAAAGCCGTTGATCGTTTCCACCCTTGCTTTCAGGCTGTACTCCTCACCAAAGATCTTGACGGTCGACTGCCCCTCCACCAACCTCCTGCCCAGGGTGTGTGGCGCCTGCCATCCTACGATCAGCACCGTATTGCGTGGATCCTCCACGTTGTTCTTGAGGTGGTGCAGGATTCGGCCGGCCTCGCACATGCCCGAGGCGCTGATGATAATGGCCGGTTCGCGCAGAAAGTTCAGCTCTTTCGAGCGTTCCGTCGAGCGAACATAGGTCAACCGGTGAAAGCCGAACGGATCTCGTCGGCGGGCGGTGGCCAGGAATTCGTTGACTTCCTCATCATAGCACTCAGGGTGTAGGCGAAAGATCTCGGTGACGTTGACCGACAGCGGGCTGTCGACAAATATCGGCAGCTCCGGGATCTTTTGGGCCTCGGTCAGGCGGTGCAGTGCATATACCAACTCCTGCGTGCGGCCCACCGAGAAGGCTGGCACGATTACCTTGCCCCCCTGGCGATAGGTGTCGATGATCACCTCGCGCAGCTCCGCGTGGCTCGTCTCGAACGGATCGTGCAGGCGACTGCCGTACGTGCTTTCGGTAATCAGATAGTCTGCATTCTCCACCGGTTCGGGGTCTCTGAGGATCGGTATCTCCTTGCGACCCAGGTCTCCCGTAAAGACCAGCCTTCTCGCCTTGCTCCCTTCCACGATATCCAGTACTGTGACAGCCGAGCCCAGGATGTGGCCTGCATTATGAAAGGTCAGCGTCACGCCCGGAGCCACCAGCAGCGGCCGGCCGTACCCTATACTCACAAAGTATCTCAGGCTGTTTGTTGCATCTTCCACGGTATACAGCGGCTCTACCGGGGGCAGTCCCTGGCGCGCTCGCTTGTTGTTGATATACTCTGCGTCCGATTCCTGAATGTGGCCTGCGTCTCGCAGCATCGCCGAGCAGAGATCGCGCGTGGCTGGTGTGGCATAGATATTGCCCTTGAATCCGTTCTTGACCAAGGAGGGGATATTGCCCGAGTGATCAATGTGGGCATGCGACAGGATCAGCGAGTCCACAGCTGTGGCGTCAAAGGGAAGTTTCCGGTTGCGCTCAAAGCTCTCCTTCCGCCTTCCCTGATAGAGGCCGCAGTCGAGCAGGATCCGCGCACCGTTTAGCGACAATAGATGCATCGAACCGGTTACGGTGCGTACCGCACCTAGGAATCTGATCTTCATGCTTGATCTTTTGCCTCCCTCAAATCCATTTCTTCCTTCTGAAGTAGAGTAGCATCCCCCCGACCATTAGGCCCATGAGCAACAAGATGATCAGAAACGAGTAGGGCGAATTCTCGTCCAGGGGAAGTGCGATATTCATGCCATAGATCCCGGATAACAGCGTGAGGGGCAGCAAGGTAACCGAGATAATGGTGAGTATCTTCATGATCTCGCCCAACCGGTAGGAGGTCAACGTGTTCGCGGTATCGTCCAGCCCTTCAATGACGTCCCGGTGGTCTTCCAGCATATCCCATGCTTTGCGCAGGTGGTCGAGGACATCGTCGAAATAGACGTCCAGATCTTCGCGGATGAATGGGCGGTCCTCCTGCTGCAGGTTGGTCAGGATCCCGATCTGTGGCTTCACGATGCGCTGTAGGGCAATGATATCCCGCCGTACCCAAGACAGCTCGCGCACGATGCCTGGGACCTGCTCGGTAAAGATCCCCTCTTCAATCTCGCGGATATTGGCATCGACCTTGTAGAGAATGGGAAAGCAATAGTCGACCAGCCGGTCGATCACGTCGTGAAGCAGGCCGCTGGCCCCCCGGCCCATGTGCTGATCGCGCCTCTCCTCGTCTGCCTGACAGTCGTCAAAGAGGCCGGCAATCGGCCACATGTCTCCATCGTGCACGGTCACCAGGTAGCCCTTGCCGATGAACATGTCCACTTCGCCAGGTCTGCTGATGCGGCTCGAGGCATCGAATACGGGAAACTGCATGATGATGAACAAGTACTCGTCGTATTCGTCGATCTTGGGCCGCTCGATGCGGCTGAGGCAGTCCTCGAGATCCAACGGATGGAAGTGGGGGTACTGCTGCCGCAAGATTTCCATGTCCTGCGGTATTGGTTTCTCAATATTGACCCAAGTCATCCGTCCATGGGTGAGCACTTCAATGCCCATATCGCCTCCCGCGCTGAGACTTGTTCTATTATCTCCCCTCGGAAAGTAAAAGTCAAGTCGCGGCCCTGCGAACAAGTACAGCCGGTGAAGCTGCACCTTCCGCACTATGCGTTCCGGACCAATGCAGCGCGAAAGGGATGCAATTTGGCGCGCATCAGGCCACCTGCCACAAAGGGATCCGACTCCATAAAGCTCCGGGCGTCCCGCTCCGAGTCTGCCTCAAAGATGACCACGGCTGGTCCTTCACCATCCAGCGAGCGGCCTGCGAGGATCACAATCCCATCCTGTGTGGCTTTCTGCAGGTAGGCAAAGTGCTTGCTGGCAATGCGGTTGTCTTCGTCGGTCCAGGCATTGGGATCGGTAACCAGCTCAGGCCGTACGGGGTCGAAAACGTATATGAATTGCCCTTTTTGCTCCGCCATTCCTTCTCCTTCAGATCACGTTGTCGGCCCTGAACGCACGTGTGCGAACCGGGCGCGCGGCCAGCCACCCCGGTCAGGTACTATCTGATTGATTCCTACTTTTGCGCCACAAAAAAGACGCGGCGTTCCTTCTCAGGCTCGGCGATGGGGGTGGCTAGGGCCTCGTACCGGGCAAAGTGCGCATACCGCCAGCCGATCTGGAGAAGTGTGTCTCGCACCCAGGCCATGTCGAATACGGTGTTGTATACCGTCTCTTCAAAACGATCGTACTGCCCGTTTGCCGCTCTGATAAAGCCGGACACCCTGGTATATGCTCGATTTCCCTGCCCGTCATAGATGCCCCGGGTGACGATCATCGCCTCTTCACTGTCATCCACGCTGAGGTTATTCCAACGCATCAGCCCGGCGCGCGTGTTCAGGTCAAAGACGAAATACCCTCCCTCGTCCAGAACCGCGAACACCGACTGAAAGCAGGTTCGCAGGGCATCCTCGCTTTCCAGGTGGTTGAGTGCGTCGAATGTAGAGGCCACCAGGCCAAATCGTCGACCCAAGGAAAAGCCTGCAGCATCTGCCTGCACGAACTCTGCCTGCCCGCTTTCCACGTAGGCGCTGGCATTTTCACGGGCATACTGCAGCATGTGCTCGGACAGGTCAAGCCCTGTCACCTGATAGCCCTGCTCCAGCAGGTATAGCGCCAGTTGTCCGGTGCCGCAACAGAGGTCGAGGATGGGGTGCCCGGATTTGCCCGGTTCGGTACTCGCATAGAATTCCTCGATCATCGGCGCGACCCGGTGGGCAAAGCCGGTCCACCGCTTGTTGTACACGCGGGCAAAGGCCCGACCATAGGCTTGCATGGATTACACCTCCGTGCCGCTCACGCCGGTTCTACCGGCGCGTAGAGTCCACCTGTTGCTTCCAGCCAGTCAGCCACCCTATNNACTCGCTGACCAAGCGCCGCATCTGCTCCTGTTCGCCGATGAACTGCTGCAGGTCGTCGTATTGCGCGGGGTTTCCCGAGACCTTCAGTCGCTCGGAGCGCGCAGCAGCGAACGACTCGGGTGCCCGGGTGCAAAACACCAGGTGGAACCCAAGTGCGCGCAGCCGCTGCTCCAACCACGAGAAATCATAGTCTCTGCCGTGATCCCGGCTCTGGACCATGCGGGTCGACAAATGGAAGCGATCGACGATCCAGGAGTAGTAGCGCAGCAACTCAAAGAGATGGACCCAGGTTCGGTAGGTCTCCAGGGCCAGAGCCTCTTCTTGAGGCTCAAAGTTGATGAGGCCCCGCCCCCAAGGATGGTTGGTGAAGCCACACCATTCAGCAGAGATGATGGGTGAGTGATAGCGGTAGCGGCGCGGGCCAACGATGCGTGGGTGCTCGTTCAGGGCAAAGGCGATCTCGGTCTTCAAGGTCAGGCGCGTGCCCTCCAGGATGATCTTGGGACACAGCTTTGGCATTGAGTCCCTCCCGAACTTGGCGGCTTTGCTTCAGTGCGACTGTGGCAGCTCAGTCAGCAATTGGTCCAGCTCGTCTTCCGTATTGTAAAAGTGAGGTGAGACCCGGATCAGGTCTCCCCTCAGCGACACGATCACGCCAGCAGCGTGCAGCCGCTCGCACAGTTCTGCCGAATTCGCTGCCGGGTGGCAGAAGGAGACGATCCCCGAACGCTCGCGCCGGTCCGAGATGGGAGTGTCGATGGCGCAGCCCCTCGTCCGTAGTCCCGAGATGAGATAGTCGGTCAGACCTAGAATACGGGTTTCGATCTCTTCCATGCCCGTCGAGAGCAGCAATTCGATGGCAGCCTTCATACCCAGCAGCCCGGCAAAGTTGGGAGATCCAGGCTCGTAGCGCTCTCCGCAATCACACAGCGGGGAGTCGTACTTGAAATAGTCGTCGCGATCCACTACACTGCGCCAGCCGGCCATCACAGGGTCCAGAGCCTGCAGCAATTCCCGGCGCACGTAGAGAAAGCCCGCGCCGATCGGCCCGAGCATCCACTTGGCAGCGTGAGCCGCCAGAAAATCGACCGGCGTCTCCGCCACGCTGAACTGGAGAGCGCCCAGGCCCTGGATTCCGTCCACGCACAGGTAGACGCCCTGGTTGCGGCAGAGAGCAACCAGGGCGTCGAGATCATTCCGGTAGCCGCTCTGGAACTCGACAAAGCTGATGGCCACCAGCCGCGTCCGGGCATCCATCAGTGAAGCGACATCCTCCACCAGGATCCGGTTATTGGATGCTGGGGCAAAACGCACCTCGACGCCGCGGCGTTGCAGGTTGGTCCAGGGGTAGATGTTGGCTGTGAATTCTGTCTCGGCGCAGATGAGGTTGTCGCCTTCTCTCCAATCGACGCCACAGGCGACGATGTTGAGCCCGTGGGAGATGCTTCCGGTAAAGACGATCTCATCCCGGTGAGCGCCTACGAAGCGGGCGCAGGCTTGACGAACCCGCTCAATGTCTGCATCCCAGTCGGTCAGTGCCACGCTGCCGCCTTCGCCGCGCTCGTTCAGGTAGCGGATCATGGCCTGGGTCACAGGATCCGGAAGCGCACCCACCGAGGCGTGGTTCAGGTACGCATGGCGGCGTGTAACAGGAAACTGGCCTCGCACTTGCATCAGTTCCACGGTTCTTCCCCTCAATTGCCGTCCATTGCCGACACGGTTTCGATGAGGCGCGGCAGGATATCGGCGACGTCACCGTGGATGACGACGTCTGCGCGCGTATCAAAGGCTGTGGGCTCAAGGTTGACTATGATGGCCCTGGCGCCGCTGTCTACTGCCAGGAAAGGGATATCGGCGGCTGGCGTGACCTCCAGGCTTGATCCGGCAACCAGGATTAGATCGCACTTGCGTGCCTCTTCCATAGCCTGATTAAGCACCCGAATGGGCAATTGCTCGCCAAAGAGGATGACGTCCGGCTTCATCACTCCCCCGCACTCGCAGTGAGGGACCTGGCCATTCCGTATGAGCTCCTCCACCGCAGGATCGACGCTGACTTTCTCATAGCAGCGGACGCAGGTTGCCTCTCTCAAGTGCCCGTGCAGTTCCAGGACGCGCCGGGATCCGGCCTGTTGGTGGAGGTCGTCGATATTCTGGGTGATGATCACCTGAAGATAGCCCTGATGCTCCAGCTCCGCCAAGGCCAAGTGGGCCGGGTTCGGTTTGGCCTTGGCCAGAGTATCAACCATGGGCCTGATCCAGTCATAGAAATTGTGTGGATTCAGACGAAATGCCCAAATGGAGGCAACCAGCATGGGGTCGTGCTTTTCCCACAAGCCAGAGTCGGGGCTCCGAAAGTCAGGGATGCCGGACGATGTGCTGTGACCTGCACCAGTAAAAGCCGCCATGCGACGTGATTGGTGGATCAGCTCTGCACCCCGTTCGATTTTCTCCTCAAGCCTCATATGAGCCTCCAGATTAGGACCATGCTTCCATTAGGGACGGTGTTGCGCATGCGCTTGGTTCTCGGGACAAAGCACCGTGTCTCACAGGTTCTCTCCTTGCCTGGAGTCTCCCTTGATATCACAGTCCCAAGCGCAGGTCTGCGCCGCCGGCTACCTTGTGAGCGTAGCGGGTGGTCTCTGGCAGGCGGTATCCCTGCGTGCACCGCAGAACGAGATCGATGGCTGTAGGTAGGCCCACCCGGTGTCCTGTGGAAACGTACAGCGGTTTCACTCCTGCCCGGCTGCGAACAACGGCGCCAATGATCTCGTCTCCATCAGTGAGCGGCTCCCAAGTGCCCACATCATCGCCCGGCTCAGCATGTGTGCCAGTGAGCCGTGACTTGGCGCAGCCGATGCTGGGATGGTCAAGGATGACGCCCATATGTGCTGCCAGTCCGATGCGGCGTGGGTGAGCTATCCCCTGACCGTCAAAGAGGAACACGTCAGGCCAGATCGAGAGTCTCTCGAGTGCACGCAGAACGCTCGGGCCTTCCCGAAACGTGAGCAGGCCGGGGATGTACGGGAAGGTGACTGGCGCTTCATCCACAGCGCAATCCACCGGCTCCAGGCTGGTGAGTTCGAGAACAACCACCGCCGTCCGCGCCATACGACCGCGGATGCTAACATCCACCCCTGCAGCAGTGCGCACCGTGGCTGGATCAAACGTTGTCTCCGCGATGACTCTGTCTGCCAACTGGTGCTGGAGGGCCTTGGCCTCACTTGGTGACAGATCCCATCGGTGGGAGATCGATAGATTCATTGCCTTCGTCGCCTCCCGGCGCGGCAAGCGTAGGGCACTCTGCGTGGTATGCGGCTCATCTAGCTCGGTTCAGCAGCAAGTGTCACTTTAGCACAAAAAGATGCCTTTGGCAAGCTTGACAGAGGGGGCCTTTTGGGGTAAGATGCTCGCGGTCTCGTGGAGGAGGAGATTACTTCGTGCGGGCTTTCCTTACTTTCGGAACGTATCGTCTTCTAGGCGCACTGACCGGTCCCCTGCCGCCGGCCATGGGCTACGGACTGGGCCGTCCGGTCGGCGCATTGCTTCTGGCAACTTCTCCACGCCTCAGACGCATCCTCGCATGTAACCTCAGTCACGTGCTCGGGCCCGATGCCAGCGATCAAGAAGTGCAATCACTAGTGCGCCGTGCGTGCATGAATATCATCAAGGGTCACTACGATCTCTTCCGTTTGAGCAGGCTATCTACCAAAGAGATCCTGGGGATGACCCAAGTTGAGGGCAAGGAGCACATTGAGCGTGCGCTGGCCCGGGGAAAAGGTGTCATCATGGTCTCGGCCCACTTTGGCAATGTGGACATCCTGCTACAGGTGCCATTGGCCCTTGGCGTGCCCATCTCCACACCAGTTGAGCACATCAAGCCCGAGCGCCTGTTCCGGTATACGCAGAGGTTGCGAACCAGCCACGGCTTGCGCATGTACCCAATCGGCGGTCCGATGCTGGAGCTCTATCGGGCCCTCAAGAGGGGTGAAATGATCGGCCTGGCGGCCGATCGTGGCATTGATGTCAGTACCCGCAAGGTGGATTTCTTTGGTGCACCGGCGAGCTTGCCCGAGGGACCGGTGCGG
>JABAHP010002668.1_pt4 | contig 11683 bp, 13 predicted proteins | sample 7062081 | NCBI WGS metagenome assembly JABAHP01 (sample SAMN14534357, study PRJNA622989) | marine sediment metagenome | biome: marine biome [ENVO:00000428]; feature: marine pelagic biome [ENVO:01000023]; material: deep marine sediment [ENVO:00002113] | place: India: Gulf of Kutch | collected... | reverse complement strand
TAGCCTCTTCAGCACCTTTCTTTCTGTGGGGGTTTTCACGGTGCAGGTTAGCACTACCGCGACCTCGGCATCTTTCAGATTGTCAACAATTTGGTTGCCTTCACTGACTAGGATGCCCATGAGAATCTCCATATCCGCAGAGTTCATACTGCATCCGTAAGATTCTACAAAGACATTAGCCATGAATTTCCATTATTGGTAGATACAAGGGCAAATAAACAATCCGGCATAGGGTTTCATAGAGTTTTTTCAAGTTTCTTTTATGAAAAAAAATTATTTTTACCGTGATGTTTTTGATACGTTGGTTAAAATATTCATCGGGTTATTGATGTTTTTTTTAATATTTGTTAAATTAAGTTATTTTTTAGTTGGGATTTAATTTAAAGACTTTCAGCGTCTTTACAATGGCTTACATTATTCTCATTAAATGAGAGTGACTTTCACTCAAACATGTAAATGGTGTTTGTCCCTCAGTTCCTAGATGTTATTAGTATTTGAGGTAAATCATATACGTACGAGATTCACACACCTAGATGAGACATTCTAGATGTTGAGTCGACAATAAAACTATTCAAAGGGGGAGACAACAGATTGGTATTGGTGGAGAGAGCCTGGAAGCGTAGCCTATACGATGACAGCGAATACGCTAAGCGACCTGGCGAGTGCAAGATCTCCATCATAGGTGTCGGTGGCTGCGGAAACAACACGATTAACAGAATAATGGCCACTGGAATCGAGTATGTTGACTGCATCGCTGTTAACACGGACATTCAGCACTTGAGCTATACTCACGCAGATCATAAGATCCTCATAGGAGAGAACATTACGAAGGGTTACGGCGCAGGGAGCAGACCTGAGGTTGGAGCTGAAGCATTTCAGGAGAGCGCCTCATTCATCGACCCAATAATTGAAGACAAGGACATAATTTTCATTGCAGCAGGGCTCGGCGGAGGAACCGGAACCGGTGCAGCGCCTTATTTGGCAGAACTGGCAAGGGAAAAAGGAGCGTTAGTGGTTGGGGTTGTAACCCTTCCCTTTAGGCATGAAAAGGGGCGTTATAAAAACGCTTTAAAGGGTTTGAACGATCTCCGAAGAGCAGCCCACACCACTGTTATAATTGATAACAACAGACTAATGGACTATGGGCGTGGTTTACCCATTGACACGGCGTTCAACGTAGCTGATACAGTGCTAGNNTGACACGATTACAATGCCTAGCTTAATTAACCTTGATCTAGCTGACTTTAAATCAATAATCAACAGGGGAGGAGCCGCCATAGTTGGGATGGGAGAGGCCCAGGGAAACAATAGAGCAATAAGATCGGCGAAAAAAGCTCTTGAACACATTTTGATCGACGTTGATTATAAAGGGGCAGATGGTGCTTTGATCCACATTTCAGGCGGAGATGACATGACTCTAGGAGAGGCTGTGCAGGCTGCTGAAACAGTGACAGATATGCTTGATAATGAGGCTTTGGTTATCTGGGGTGGAAGAGTACAGCCCAACCTGGGAGACAAGATGCAAGTTACATGCATTCTAACAGGGATAAGATCACCCCATTTAGTAGGAGGATACGATTTGGAAGAGATAAAATTATATGATTTAGAGCCTTTTGCAGGACCCGACGCTAAACTAGAGATCGATTTTGGTCTTTACAATATGGAGAAGACTCTAAGAACATAGCATACGTGAGCATGTGCCTGTTGTGAGTGAGGGAAAAACAGGCACGTGCCCTCACCCCTACCAAAGATTATGTAACCCCCTCCAGATCTTTCTGGATAACTCGTTTAGGGTCAATCCACACCCATAGGCCTCGCACCTACCCTTCTTAATAGCGTCTAAAATGTCGTTTACAGCTTGAGTGTCTGTCTCAACCACCGTATAAGAGCGTCCTATGGTTTCAATAACATGGGAATCGCTTCCACCGGTTTTCGGTAATTGTAATTTCTCAGCCAACCTGTTATTCAGGTTCTCTATAATTTTGTAAGGTATTTGAGATGAGTTCGAGNNGGCGTCAAAACCCGTATCTTTAACTTTATGTATGTTCACCCAGCTTTTTGGTAGACCATAGGGGTGAGCCAAAATGGCTAACCCCCCTTTTTCATGAATGTCCTCAACTGTTTTCTGGATGCCTTGGTTATCGGAGACAATTTCACTGATTCCAAGACCTAATACATGGGCTCCCTTCGCGGATACCTCTAAACCTGGAATCACTGTTAATCCATTTTTTCTAGTTATGGCTTCAGATAACCCTTCAATCGAATCATGGTCGGTTACAGCATATCCATCCAGACCTATTTCAAGACACTTCTCCTCTATTTGGTTGAGGGGTAAATCACAGTCATAACTGTGAGTAGTGTGTACGTGGAGGTCTAGCTTGAGCTTCATACCTCCAAACCTCTTAACATCAACCTTGGGCTCGTGCGATTCTCCTTGCCATGGCTTCGGTTAATGCCTCAATTTCTTCTTCAGGCAGTTGTTTGAATAACGTCGTGGGTTTGTCAAGGGCTTTTCCTTTTACCATTGGGGTTAGTGCCTCTTCTAAGGGCAAGTTATGATGAGTGTACCCTAGTTGTGTTAATAGTTCTTTACCCTTCACGGGCATTATGGGCTCCATCAAGACTGCTATTGCCTTAACCAAGTTTAACGCGTTGTAAACGACCTTTTCAGCCTTCTCGGGCTCTGTTTTAGTTAATTTCCAAGGGGCGTTTGACTGGAAATAACGGTTACCGTATGAGGCCAGCCTTAGCACCGCGTCAGTGATCTTTTTGAATTCGTATTCGTCCAGTGAAAGGCGAATAGTTTGAGTTGACTCCTTAATGTGTTTTGTTATTTCTTCATCTATGGTTCCATCGGGAACCTTTCCATAGTTTCTTTGTGCAAATAATATTGTTCTGTAGACGAAGTTACCAAGGGTGCCAACTAGCTCTTTGTTCACTTTTTCACCATAAGTCTCCCAGCTAAAATCCAGGTCCCTTGTGTGCCCAGTATAACTTGCAATATAATACCTTAAGGCGTCTGGTTCAAGCTCATTTACTATGTAATCATCATTAACCCATATTACGTAGCCCCTACTTTTGCTGAAGACCCGTCCTTCGACACGAACCATCCCTGAAGCCACTACGGCATCAGGGACATCGTAACCTGACCCATGTAACATACTAGGCCAGAATAGACAATGATGGTAGACAATGTCTCCCCCAATGAAGTGGATTAGTTTTCCAGGGCCTTTCCAGTAATACTTCCAGTCCTTACCTGTTCGTTGGCTCCACTCCTCAGTACTTGCTATGTAACCAATTGGAGCGTCGAACCAAACATATAATACAAGTTCATCTTCACCCGGAAATTTTACCCCCCAAGACAGGTTTCTTGTGATATTCCAGTCTTTCAGTCCACCTTCCAGCCATTTCATAGAATAGTTTTTAGCGATGTCGGTGCCATCCATCTTGTTCAGATAATCGTGTAAGAACCCTTCAAAAGCTGTTAATTTGAGGAAATAATGTTTTGTTTCTTTGTACACTGCTGGTGTTCCACAGACGGTACAAACAGGCTCTAATAGCTCCCCGGTTTCAAGAAACCTTCCGCAGCCTTGATCACATTCATCCCCTCGGGCTTCCTCCCCACAGTGGGGGCATAATCCACGAATGTACCTATCTGGTAGGAATCTTTCACAGGAAGGGCAAAAGGGGGATGTTACGTATTTTGGGTAGATATAACCATTTTCCAGGAGTTTCTCAGCAATCTGTGTGGTTCTATTATGGTTTAAGGGGTCATCCGTGCTACCATAGTTGTCGAAAAAAATGGCCAGTTTTGGGAACATCTCCTTGAAATGGTTATGGTATCTTTCCACGATTTCACTGGGAGAAACTCCCTCTTCTTCCGCTTTTAGAGTAATTGGAGTCCCATGAGTGTCTGATCCACATACGAATAACACATCTTGCCCCATCTTCCTGAGAAACCTAACAAAGATATCCGCAGGAACATAGGTTCTCAGATGTGCTATATGCATGGCTCCATTTGCGTACGGCAACCCACATGTTACAAGGGCTATCTCCTTGGTAGGGTATGTGAAAAATTGTTTTTCGTTATTTTTTACGAGCGTTCAACACCTCAACGTTAAACCATAGAAAAGAATTATTATTAATAGGTTTTTTGTGCTGGCTAAATACTTCTCAAAAGTGCGCTTACACTAAGAGACTAATACCAAGATTTATTCAGCAATAGTCTTATGAAAAAACATGGCAACTGAAGAAAAAGCTGATATCGCGATAATAGGGGGAACAGGGGTTTACGACCCCGAGATTTTGGAGGATTTGAAGGATGTGAAAATTTACACGCCTTACGGTTCCACGTCTGACCTTATAACTTTGGGTTCCTTCGAAGGAAGAAATTTAGCTTTTTTACCGCGACACGGTAGAGGGCATAGGATTCCACCTCATGCGATAAACTATAGGGCAAACATTTGGGCTTTAAAAACATTGGGAGTAGAACAGATCATCGCCAGCAACGCAGTGGGTAGTTTACGAGAGGATTACAAACCCGGAGAATTCGTTGTACCTGAACAATTTGTTGACAGAACAAGGAAGAGAAAAGACACCTTTTACGAAGGGGGGCGACTATGTCATATTAGTGCGGCAGACCCTATATGCCCTGAATTACACGCTTTTATTGTAAATTATATTGGAAAAACTGGTTTACCGGTTCATGGAAAGGGAACTTACGTCTGTATAGAGGGGCCTAGGTTCAGTTCCAGAGCTGAGTCCCGGTTATTCAGACAATGGGGGTGTGATATAATTGGTATGACTCTTTACCCTGAATGCATCCTTGCAAGGGAAGCGGAGATCTGCTATGCCACCATTGCAATGGTTACGGATTATGATGTTTGGGCTGAGAAGCCGGTATCCTCGGATGAGGTGGTGAAGACTATGCATCAAAACTCGGCTAACTTTAGGAAAATAATAATGGGAGTTATTCCAGAGCTTCCAATAAGTGAAGGCTGCGGCTGCCATACAGCTTTGGAAAACGCATTGCTTTGACGAGAGAATAAAATGATTCACGCCCCTCTACGTGCAACTGGGAATCAACTCTACATGGATGATGTTTCAGTACAGCATCTTGTTGAATTTTTTGATACTCCCCTGTATATTATGAGTGAAAACCGTATCAGGGATAACTTTAGGAGACTGAAAGGGGCACTGGATGAATATTATTCCTGTAATCGGATTCTGTACTCGGCGAAGGCGAACACCAACATCAACATTCTGAGGATAATCCAAGAAGAAGGGGGTTGGGTTGACGCCGTCAGTCTTGGGGAGGTGTTTCTGGCTTTAGAGTCAGGATTTAAACCTGAAGAGATCCTGTTTACAGGGACAAGCGTAAGGGAAGATGAGATAAAACAGCTAAAAGAATGGAATATACTGATTAACATTGATTCTTTATCCCAAGCGAAAAAGATTCTGAGGGAAGAGGCTCCGGAAAAAATATCTGTAAGGTTAAACCCGGAGATTGGTGCAGGGCATCATGAGCATGTGATTACTGCTGGGCCTCACTCAAAGTTTGGTCTCTCCTTTGACAATGCTTTGAAAGCATTTGAAATAGCTGTTGAGTCGGGAGTAGAGAATTTTGGAGTGCAGATGCATATAGGTTCAGGCATGCTGGATTTTACTCAGTTCTACGCTGCTTTAGAAAATTTTCTGTCGTTCATAGGAGAGATTGTTAACAGTTTTGACATTGAGTTTGATTTCATCGATATTGGCGGGGGACTGGGGGTGCCTTATAGGCCTGAAGAAAAACCTGCTGAGATTAGAAAGTTTGCTAACAATGTAGTAAACGTTTTTAAGAAAAAATGTTACGAGCACCAACTTAATGAACCGGAACTATGGCTGGAGCCAGGCAGGTATCTGGTTGCGGACGCGGGAATTCTGGTGACCAGGGTGAACACAATAAAAAAAACTTCTGAGAAACATTTTTGTGGCGTTGATGCAGGCATGAACACGTTAATCAGACCAGCGTTATACGGTTCTTATCATCACATATTGGTTGCGAACAAGTTAGACCACCCAAATGAACGGTCTTATGACATCGTGGGGCCAATATGTGAGTCAAGCGACTTCTTTGCTAAGGACAGGTTATTACCAAAGGTGGAGGAAGGGGATGTGCTTGCTATACTTAGCTGTGGAGCTTACGGCTTCAGCATGGCCTCCCAGTACAATTCAAGGCCTAAACCACCAGAAATTTTAGTTAAGGGAGGAGAGTATAAAGAAATTCGGCGTAGGGAAACTCTGCAAGACCTCATCAAAAACCAGATTATAAAGTAAAGGAATGCGTTGATGTGTAAACATAAATCTTAATCAATTACAGCATTCCAGAGTTAGTGAAAGGTTCAGAGAAAATGAGCTACCTTATCTCCCTTGGAATAGAATCCACAGCAGATAATCTTGGAATCGGCATCGTTTCGTCTGAGGGCGAAATATTAGCGAATGTTACTTCTACGCATGTTCCAGAGGAGGGGGGCATTCATCCCCGAGAAGCAGCGCGCCATCACTCTGAAAAAATTGGTGAAACAATTAAAAGAGCGCTAAATGAAGCAGGGATTTCTTCAAAAGATTTAGATTTAATAACTTTTGCTCAAGGGCCTGGTTTAGGCCCCTGTTTAAGGACAGGAGCAACTAGCGCAAGGGCTCTGGCAGCATATCTAGACAAACCCCTTGTTGGGGTTAACCACTGCATAGCCCACATAGAGATAGGCAGACTTACCACCGGCTCAGTCGATCCCCTATCCCTATATGTTTCAGGGGGGAACACATTGATTTCAGGGTTTGAGGCTGGCAGATATAGGATCTTCGGTGAGACTCTGGACATTGCCGTGGGTAACTGCCTGGACAGCTTTGCCAGAGAAGCTGGTTTGGAATACCCTGGAGGGCCAGCAATTGAGAAGATGGCTGAAAAGGGAGACGAACTTCATTCGCTTCCTTATATTGTGAAGGGAATGGATCTGAGTTTCAGTGGCATAGCCACATCGATAATTAACCTGCTTAGAAGCGGTGACCATGAGGTCGCTGATCTATGTTATAGCTTGCAAGAAACAGCATTCGCTATGCTGGGTGAAGTCACTGAAAGGGCCCTTGCCCACACCGGAAAACCAGAAATACTCCTCACCGGAGGGGTTGGCGCTAACAAGAGGCTACGAAGCATTGTTAAGACGATCGCAGAAGAACATGGCTCCAACTCATACTTTGTGCCGATACAGTATGCCACAGATAACGGCGCTAAAATTGCGTGGACGGGACTCATAGCATACCAAGCAGGGGTTACAACACCAATAGAGTCCAGCTTTATTGATACGAAGTGGAGGATAAATCAGGTGGAGATACCATGGCGATGAAGCAAATAGCCAAAGGAGCTGAAGCGGATCTCTTTCTAGATACAGACTGGAACGGAAAAAGGGTAATTATAAAGAGAAGAGGCTTGAAAAAATATAGGCATCCATCGCTGGATTATGAGATCAGGAGATTTCGTACAATTCATGAAGCAGATATATTACATAGGTGTAAAGAAGCCGGTGTTCCCTCCCCCCTAATCTATCAGGTAAACCCCGAGAAGGCAATCATCGTCATGGAATATGTGGAAGGTGAAAAGATCAGGGACATGGTGGAATATCTCGAAGAAGAAGAGAAAAAAACTATCTTTAAAAAAATCGGTAACCAAGCTGGAAAGCTACATAGTTCAAGCATTATACATGGGGACCTTACGACCAGTAACATGATAAAGTCAGGGAATCGAATAGTTTTCATAGATTTTGGTCTTGCCGAGATATCGGACGAGATAGAGAAAAAAGGGGTTGACCTAAACCTTATGCATAGAATGCTTATGAGCACTCACTATATGGATAAAGATTTACTTTTAAAATCGTTCATTGACGGTTACACCGAAGTTATGGGGCGAAACGCTGAGGCTGTATTGGATCGTATAAGAGAAATATCAATGAGGGGCAGGTACGTTGAGAAATAGGAAGATATGGTTTGGGACAAATAATAAAGGAAAATTAGAAGAGGTAAAGGCAATTCTCAAGCCATACAAGATTACCACTGAACACCTCCCCATGGATAAGGTAGAGATACAAGCAGAAACCCTTGAAGAGGTGGTTAGATACTGTCTGGATACCCTTGAATTTAAGAACCCTCTGGTAATAGAAGATTCTGGCCTCTTCATTGAAAGCCTTAATGGTTTTCCCGGTCCGTATAGCCGTTATGTGTTGGACACCATCAACCTCCCAGGTATACTAAAACTTTTAAAGGAAGTTGAGAACCGTGTGGCGTGCTTTAGATCGGTAATCGGGTTTAAGAAAGATTCAACGATTCAAGTGTTTAAAGGATGTACGCAGGGTAAGATAGCTTTTGAGGAAAGAGGCTTCTATGGCTTTGGGTACGATCCCATATTTATCCCCGATGAGGAACCCAGCGAAAAAACCTTCGGCGAGTTAACGCTAAACAATAAAAATAGTTTCAGCCACAGGGCGAAAAGCTTCAAAAACTTCGCTGAATGGTTGACCTCGGATTACTAAACATTTTTAAACCTTTGATAATTATGAGCTTAAGGACTCTTAGAATAGATGCGGAGAATGGTGAATGGTAGGTAAATTAGCGCAGATGCGGGGAAGATCTAGATCAACAAGACCCGTATCTAAAAGACCACCTAACTGGATCATGTACCAGCCTGACGAAGTGAAGGCATTGATCATAAACCTCGCAAGGGAGGGGCGTTCCCAGTCAGACATCGGTAATATTCTAAGGGATATACATGGAATACCATTAGTCAAACCAATTGTTGGGATGGGAATAAGGAAGGTTCTTGAGGAGGCCGGAATCGCATCAAACATTCCGGAAGAACTTTACAACCTTATGGTTAAAGCAACCCGTCTTCGTCGACATATGGAGAGAAATCCAAAGGATTTTTCTAATAAGAGGGGCCTTCAAAGAACGGAATCAAAAATTTACCGTTTCACACGTTTCTATATTAGGAGGGGCATTCTTCCACAAGGTTGGAATTATCGCCGCGAAATAGTGACGGCATAAATGTCAGATTTGCCCCAGCTGGAAAATTTTGTTTCATCATTTAAACCTGCGATAGAGATAATTCAGAAATACGCAGATGAAAAAAACCAAATCAGAATAATTACTCATAAAGACTGTGACGGTTTAGCCTCTGGGGGAATCCTTAGTAAAATGGTTCATAGACTCGGGGCTCCTTGGAAAACTTCCTGCATTAACGGCGTTGATGAAACTTCCTTGGATAAGCTGGAAAGAGAGAAAAACCCACTGGTAATCTTCTCTGATTTCGGTAGCGGTTACATGAGTATGATCGATTCAAAACTCGAAGAATCAGAAGTTGTGATTTTCGATCACCATCTACCAGAGGTGTACCAAAGTGAAAAAATAATACATATTAATCCATTAATCCATGGTGTAGATGGCTCAAAGGACATAGCTGCTTCAGGTGTTTGTTACCTCTTTGCTAAGGAAATCAATCAGGGGAACCTTGATTTGAGCACCTTAGGCGTTTTGGGGGCCCTTGGGGACCAACAAGACAAAGGCGAAAGAAATTCCCTAACAGGGCTGAATGTATTAATTGAGAAGGATGCTATTGAACAAAAACACCTGGAAAAAAGGGTTGATCTAATTTTTTACGGCTATGAAACCCGCCCCATCGCTAGGGCTCTAGCTTATACAACTAATCCCTATATACCCGGGTTGAGTGGGAGAGAAGACAATTGTATCGGATTCCTCAATAATATTGGAGTTGACCTGAAAGAGAGGGGTAGATGGAGGGCTCTAAGAGACCTGAAGGATGAGGAGAAACAGGCTATTTTTTCGGCCTTGAGCAAACACATGATTTCAGAAGGGGTTGATTCAAGTTCAATTCATAAACTGATAGGCAATATTTACACTTTAACCGATGAAAAAGACTGGACACCTCTCAGAGACGGTAGGGAGTTCAGCAGTCTCTTAAATGCCTGTGCACGTATGGGTAATGCCGGTTTGGGTCTAAGCATTTGTCTGGGCGATAGGGGTAACGCGTTACTTGAGTCAGATAAAACTATGGAGAATTACAGAAACCTAATTGTTTCTTATCTTCAATGCGTTAACGAAGAGAACAGAGTTCATGAATTAGAGAACATATACTTGATAAAAGGGGAGAATAAGATTAAGGAGACCCTAATAGGCGTTATTGCAGGAATTCTTCAGAATCAAGGTATATTCCAACATTCGAAACCGGTTATCGCAACGGCTCATACTGAGGACGGGAGAATAAAGATTAGTGGAAGATCTTCTGAAGCACTGGTAAAAAAAGGGTTACATCTGGGAAAAGCCATACAAGAAACGGCCATAATCTTTGAAGGCATCGGGGGAGGGCATGATGTAGCAGCAGGTGCTTATATACCACTTTTAAAAGAAGATGAATTTGTTAAGGAGTTTGATAAAAATGTGCCGACTTACTACACCTGTTGAATCAAGGATTGAGATAAATTTTAGTTCAAGTGAGACTGCGAAGGCGGTTTTACAGGCTTTGTCACCCGACAATAAAGATGTTCCAAATGGTATTGATATCCGAACGATGGGTGAGCACCAAAAACTAACGGTACTGGTCAAAACAAATAACGTTGGGAGTATGGTCGCTACATTAGAAGATGTTTTCCAATGCATACAAGCAGCTGAAACAACGTTAAAAGAAGTAATTTAACCTGATGTTTTTGAGAAAGATATAAATGAGCGGGAAACCCATGCATGCTGAAAATAGGAGAGTAATAACGAAGATTGTCAAGGGCAGTTAGGGACAAATGGAGGAGAAAAGAATGGTACGACATTATCCTCCCACGCTACTTTGGTGAGACAAAAGTAGGGGAAACCCCGAGTGACGATAGAGAAAAGGTGATGGGAAGGGTCTTCGAAACAACTTTGGCCTCGATCACAGGCGATTTCAGTCAAGAATATATAAAAATGTACTTTCAGGTGAACGAGATAGAAGACCATACAGCTCGCACGGTCTTCAAAGGACATGAATATCTTAGGGATTACCTAAGGAGCCTGGTACAACGTAGAAGTACTAAAGTTGATGGTTTTTTCAACATTAACACTGTTGACGGTTACAGGGTTAAAATAGTGGTTACCGCTATGACCACGACCCGAATCCAAACCAGTAAGGAGCATGACATAAGAAATATCATGAAAGAAGTTGTACAAGAAAAATCAGAAACCCTTTCTTACGACCAACTTGCCCACGAAATGGTGCTTGGTAAGCTCGCAAGTGACGTTTATAACCAAGCCCGGAAGGTAACAGATCTACGCCATGTGGGAGTACGTAAATCAGAGCTCTTATCCTTACCCCAATAACCGTATAATTAAGGGTAATGTCTAAGGTTTCTAGAAAAAAAGTTGCTGAAGAAGCAGCGCGGCTACTATATTTAGGATTCGCAAATGAATATAAAGATGCCAAGGAACAAGCTTCAAAGAACCTGAATTTATCTTTTTTACCAAGTAACTTTGAGGTGGTGGAGCACCTCGATGAGATCGCAGAGCTAATGGAGGGGAAAAAAAGGTATGAAAACCTGGTCTCGATGAGAAAAACGGCTTTAGAGATCATGAGGCTCCTTGAAAAACATAAACCTAAACTGATTGGGAGTGT
>JABAHP010000111.1_pt3 | contig 11687 bp, 5 predicted proteins | sample 7062081 | NCBI WGS metagenome assembly JABAHP01 (sample SAMN14534357, study PRJNA622989) | marine sediment metagenome | biome: marine biome [ENVO:00000428]; feature: marine pelagic biome [ENVO:01000023]; material: deep marine sediment [ENVO:00002113] | place: India: Gulf of Kutch | collected... | reverse complement strand
GGACATTTGCTTCTCCCATTTTAATATCTTTTTTACTTCCATGATAGTCTGATCCTCCAGATTTTATAAGATTATAGTCTTTAGCAATCTTTCTAAAGTAATTAGGGAAGTATTTTTGAGCCCATTTGGTTTTATCTGTTCCTACATATGGCCTATTTTTAGCATAAGTATATTCCACTTCAATACCTTTTATTCCAGCCTTAATGCATATTTCAATAAACTTTTTATAATCAGAAACATCATAAATGCCGGGATGTGCCAAAATAGGGATTCCCCCTACAGAATTAATTAATTCAATAGACTCTTCAAGGTTTAGCTCTATATCTCGATCCACAAATGCAGAACCACCGATACTAATCATTTTGAATAATTCGTTTTTAGATTTTCCTTTAATTTTATCAGGATTATTTTTTTTCATAATCTCAACAATATGAGGCCGACCTACAACACTGCTCCCTGCAATTGATTTTACTTCTTCAAATGAGATATCATACCCAAATTCATCCCTTAAACGTTTACAAATAGCTTTCTTTTGTTCAAATCTTCCTTTAATTTGATTATTAATCGTATTTACTAATTTAATGGACTTATGATCAATATTTAAACCAATAATATGAATATCTATTAATTCCCGCTTTGGTTCATGTCTAATTGAAATTTCTATTCCCGGGATGATAATAATTTCTTTTAATTCTCCGATAGATAAGAAATCTTCTAAGTTTGATATAGTATCATGATCTGTTATAGCAATCGCTTTTAATTTTAGAACGATGGCTTGATTTATCAACTGAGAAGGTGTATCTGAACCATCTGATGCTGTTGAATGCAAATGAAGATCAATCATCATAATTATAAATCTATAATTGGATTTTAGTTTTATTTGAAAAAACGATATGAATAAGATTTATCTAATTAAATATAATTAATATTTAATATTTAGAAGAACATATATTTTAAAAGAAAACAGTGAACAATATGCCTATTATAGTAATGAAATTTGGAGGTTCTTGTTTAACAGATAAAGATGCTTTCAATAAAATTCTCAATATTACACATATTTATACTGATGTGAAAAAAGTATATGTAGCATCTGCTCTGAATGGAATTACAGATTTACTTTTGAATACTGCTAAGTCCTTAGAAAATGAGGGAGAAACTGATAAAAATATAGCATTGATCGAAAAAAAGCACATTGATATAATTGAACAAATATTTGATGATACTTCTGAAAATTATATTAAAGCAAGATATTGGATTGATGATAAATTAAGTGAATTGGAGGATGCATTTTCAGATATTAAGGAATTCGGTTTAGAACCTTACTATGCCGATTATATAATGAGCTTTGGAGAAATTTTATCAACTTATATATTAAATCAATATCTTCTAAGTAAGGGGATAGATTCAGCATTTATTCCTACAAGTAAGCTGATTATAACGGATGATGAGTTTAATAACGCATATCCCTTGTATGATTTAACAAATAATCGGATTCAAAGGTTATTAGTTCCTTTTCTTGAAAATTCGAATAAGAATATAGTTATTTGTTTAACTGGATTTATTGGAAGAAATAAAATAGGATATATAACAACTTTCGGAAGAGGTGGATCAGATTATACTGCTACAATTTTAGCACGATCTTTATATGATGTAGGAGACGATAAAAATATTAAAGTAATTCTGTGGAAGGATGTTGATGGCTTGTTAGCGATAAATCCTAAATTTGTACCTAAATCTTCTCTTATAAAAAATATAGATTATGAAGAAGCTAAACATATTGCTAATTTTGGTATCAAAATTCTCCATCCAAAATGTTTAGAAGCGATTGAAAAGTATAAGATTCCCCTAGAAATAAGGAATTTTGATAAACCTTTGGATAAAAACTTCACACTAATTTCTGATATTACGGATAAAAAACAAATTAAGGGTATTTCTGCTGTTGAATTTTCAACAATAATTACTATCACATCTGGAAGCTTGGTAGATGTTCCTGGAGTATTAGCAAAAATATTTAAAGTTATGAGTAAAAATCAAATAAGTGTTTCTCTAGTAGCCCAAAGTTCATCTGAAATTAGCACTTCATTTATTATAAGGGAGAAAGATTCTGAGAGGGCTATAAATGCTTTAAAAAATTCAAATTTTTTCACGGAATTCTTTGAAATTAACTGGGATGAAGTTGCCGTAATAAACATAACTGGCCTAAAAATACTTGAAACAAAGACAAAAACCGAAATTTTTAACGCTTTAGAGAAAAAGAATATAACAGTTAAAGCAATTTCCCAAAGTTATAATGAACTAAATTTATCATTAGTTATTGAAAGAGAGAAATTATTTGATGCCATAAATGCTATTCATAATCACCTTTATGAAGAATTTGAGGGATTTGATTAATTAATTTAAAAATTCCTTCAAATCATATTTCAAATCTAAAATTTCAATTAATGAAAATGAAAATATTATAATTGAATTAAGTAATGAATAATTAGTTGTAGAAATTAAGTTCTCGAATCTATTATTCGACGGGTAAGTTCAGTAAAAGCATCATCAACATTAACCCCTGTCTTGGCAGAAGTTTCTATATAAATACTTCCTTCATTTTCTGCGAAAGAGCGAGCTTCATCCCGGTCGATTACTACCCCAACATCTTCCATTAAATCTGCTTTATTTCCGATTAGGACAAATGGTATATCACCTGCGAATTGACGTATTTCAGTGAGCCACTTCCTGATTTCTGTATATGTCTGTTCTCTAGTTAAATCGAATACCAATAACGTTCCCGCAGCACCTTTATAAAATGTTGATCTTATAAATTCAAAACGTTGCTGACCTCCAATATCCCAAATACTCAACGTAGCAATTTCTCCAGGTCTAAATTCAACATCTTTAGTTAAAATATCCACACCAACAGTCAATTTATAGTTGGCTTGAAATCGATTCTTGATAAAACGTTGAACAAGGCTAGTTTTTCCTACAGCAGCTGCTCCAGTTAATAATACTTTTAATTTGAAACTTGACATAAAGCTTCACTCATGTCGTTTTATATTTTTAAGTTATGTATATAAGATAATTTAAAGATTTAATAAATTAAAAGTTTAAATATTTTTCTTTTAAACATTTATCATTTTTAATTTATTTATATAGTAATCTATCTAAAATATATATCTTCTTCGGTTTTAAAAATTATTTGAAAAAAAAAAATTAATTATCTCTAGAATTCTTTACAACTTAATGTATAGATTCAATTTTTTAAAAGATTTTTATTTAAAATCAAATCTTAAGATATTCCCTAATTTGCGATCAGAACTAGAAAAAGCTATACTTCCCTGTAATAGCCTCCTTGATCTTGGATGTGGGGCAGATTCTCCAATAAAATACTTTTCGGATAAATTTCACTGTGTCGGCATTGATCTCTATGAAAAAAGTATAAATGAAAGTAAAAGGAAGAAAATTCATAATGAGTATTGCCAAATTGATGTATTAAAAATAGAAGAAAATTTTGAATCAAATTCTTTTGATTGCGTACTTGCTTTAGATTTAATTGAGCATCTAACTAAAGAAGAAGGAAACAGATTAATTAGTGCGATGGAGAAGATTTCAAAAAACAAAGTCGTTATATTTACACCTAATGGATATCATCCTCAAGGAGAATTTGACATAAATCCTTGGAATATTCATAAATCTGGATGGACTGTTGATGAAATGAAAAAAAAAGGCTATAAAGTAATAGGGATGAATGGATTAAAATATTTAAAAGGTGAATACGCTGCTCCGAGGTATAAACCAAAGATATTATGGTATGTAATATCTGAGATAACTCAAGTTTTTGTGAGAAATCATCCTGAAAGAGCAAACCAATTATTATGTGTAAAGGAAAAAAGATAAAATATTTATAATATCCCTTTATCTTTTAGGAATATCTTCATATTCAATTAAACTTGGAAAAAATTTAAGGTCTAAATGTGGGAAATACATTGCTTCTGCATATTCTTTTTGAAATTCGCTTTCGATAGCAATTTCAACATATTTAATTTTATTTAAAAGATTTCTTGCTATATGTCTCAAGTCTTTATTTAATAAACAATGCTGTGCTCCAATTCCAGCTGCATTCCCTATTTGAAAAATTTGAGGGTCACTAATATCAGGGATCATTCCTATAAATTTAGCATTACTAGCATTAATATAATTCCCAAAAGCTCCTGCTAAGAAGACTTGTTCAATGACTTGTTTTTTACCTAAATGATTCATAATAATTCTCATTCCTGAATAAAAAGCAGCTTTTGCCATTTGAATTTGACGTATATCATTCTGGCTTATTGAAATTTCTTTATTAATTGATGTTTCTTCTTTTTGGGCAATTATAAACTTAAGTTTTTTATCATTTCTGATAAATCTTTCATGATCAATAAGTTTTTGATTGAATCTACCACTTCTCGTGATTAACTTAGATTTTAACATCTCAGCTATCCCATCAACAAGCCCAGACCCACAGATACCTATTGGTTCCTTATTTTTAATTGTTGTATAAGAGACATCAAAATTAGTAGGATCAATCTTAATAGTATCTATCGCACCTGCAGCTGCTCTCATGCCATCATCAATATGGGCCCCCTCTAAAGCAGAACCTGCAGCACATGAACCAACAATTAAATTTTTTCGGTTGCCAAGAATAATTTCACCATTAGTGCCAATATCTATTGCTAGTGTAAGTGGTTTTTCATTGAAAATCTGCGAAGAAAGTATAACTCCAATAGTATCAGCCCCTACAAATCCAGCAATGATTGGTGCTGTATATATATTTCCATTTTTATAAATTTTAAGTCCTAATTTTGAAGCTTTAATATTAAGATCCCTTTGAACGATAGGAGTAAAGGGGCTTAAGCCAATGTTCACAGGATCCAAACCTAGAAAAATATGATGCATAACCGAATTACCTACAACTGTAGCCTCATATATATTAGTATTTCTAATATTTGCTTTTTGACATAAATTTGATATTATCTCATTTAAATCATTTATTACAAGAGAATTGAGTTTACCAAGATTTTCTATATTCTCTTTTATATATGTTAATCTTGTGATTAGATCTTCCCCATAAGCGGTTTGACTATTTAATTTAGAATCAACCGCATATATTTTACCGTTATTCAAATTTATAAGGTAACCTACGATTGTTGTTGTTCCTATATCAAATGCTATACTCCATAGTTACTTTCAATAGTATTATCTGGCTCACATGCAATTATTTTGTTGTTCCATACAACTATGGTAATTTTATGTTTGTTTGATCTTAACATACTAGGGATTTTGTTAAAAATATCAAATTCAATATCAATCTCTTTATTTTTCTTTACTTTTTTTATTTTAGAGAATATTTCCTTCTCAATTCTTTCAAAATCTGCATTTGGTTCCTCTAATGATGGTTCTTTTACTTCTAGAAATAATTTTTGGATATTTGGTTGAAGATTTATATTCCTATTTATACCTGAAGTAAGAATCTTGAAATCTTCAAGTAATAATTTACTAGGTAGAAAAATTCTTATCTGAGGTGTTTCATACTGAGATTCTTGTTGTCTATTACTTGATTTGATTATTGTTTGACAAGCTAAACGCCATCCATTTTGAGTTTCTAATTCACTTATTAATTTTTTTTCATTTATTGTTGGTTTATTCAAATATTTATTGCCTTTCTGAACTAATATCTTACACTTTCCACATGTTCCTATTCCTCCACATATAGATCTAAAAGGTATATTGATTTCATTTAATAATTCATAAATAGAGTTCTCTTTAGAAACGTACAACCTTCTTGAAATTGGTTCAAAATCTACAAGAATACCTAGTTCTTCTGATTCCATAACTCCGCTTCCTTGATTAATAATCTTTTTTTTAAAAACTTGAATACATTATTAATGTAAATTAAAAACTATTAATCCTTAAATTAAAGTAAGAAATATAAATGTTATTTATAATTTGAATCATACTTAAGGGATTTGTTTAAATTGCAGAACCCAGAAAAACTAGCAGAAGAAGCTTTAAAATTTCTAGAAATTGCTCAAAAATTTGAAGAAGAAAAAAATGTAGATGAAGCTATTTCAAATTATCAAAGAGCTGCTGATTTTCTTAAGCAAAGTGGGTATCTTATGCATAGAATACAAGAAATCTATGATAGGATAGGGGAATTAAAAGATTTTGCTCAGAAAGAAGTTTTATATCAACAAACTCAGACTAAAGCACAAATCGAACAAATACAAGATCAAGCGTTTACTATATTAGAAGCAGCTAAAAAATTGGAATTTGATGGATTTTTTGAAGACGCTATTCAACAATATCTATCGGCTATTAACTTATTAAATGAGGCTGGTTGGCCTGAAACTCAATTAGAGAATCTAAAAGTTAAGATTTTAATGCTTAAACAAGAGTCAGAAAAATCAAAAATTGAAAAACACCCTCAAGCAGAAGAAACTAAAATAATGACCGAGACGTCCCAAATAATCCCGGATGAGAAACCACAAGTTGTTGGTATGTTTGGGCAAAAGAGTAGTGTTGAAAAAGCAGAAGTCTTGGATAAGTTCAGGAAAAAGAAGCAATATGAAGAAAACATACAAAATGAGGCATTTTCTCATATTGACGCTGCTAAAATGTTTGAAAAAGATCGAAAATTTGACGTAGCAATAAATAACTATGAAAGGGCTGTGGAATTATTAGATTCTATAGGTTGGGACCTTCAAACTCAAAAGATTCAATCTATTATTGAGAAACTTAGAAAAGATAAAATAGAATTTGAAGAACATCAAATAGAAAAAACTGTACCAATATCAGGTGAGGTTGAACAACAAAAAATTAAATTAGAAGAAGAAGCAGAACTGAAAAAGGATAAATTAGTTGAATATGAGACGATGAAAAACCATGAGGAGGAGATACAACTTAAAGCATTTAATTTAATAGATATTGGCAATAGACTTGAAAGAGAAAAGAGATACGATGACGCGATTGACAGATTAACTCAAGCAGTTCAACTTTTTCGTTCAATAGAATGGGATTCATACATTCAACCAATTTCAAATTTAATTGAAAATGTAAAAAACAAAAAAAAGGGAGAAGAAGTTTCTAATCAACTAAAAGAGAAAAGACAAAGGGATCTAAAAGTCCTTCAAGATTCAATCTATCAAAAGCAAAAAGACCAAACTATTGAATCAGCAAAAGAATTAGATAAAAGAAGAAGAGATTATGAGGAAGAAAAGAAAAAGCAAAAAGAGAAAGAGGAAGCTCTTTTTAAGATATTAGATGAAGCAGATGATATTTTAAAAGAGAAGAATTTTGATGAAGCTATAAGTATTTATCATCAAGCTTTACCAATTCTCACCGATTTAGGACCAGGATGGGAACCTTATAGATCTATGGTCCAAAGTACAATTTCCAATGTAGAAAAGCTTAAAAGCTCACAGCTCACCAAAGAATACGAAGAACAGAAGAAAATACAAGAAAGAAATAAAGAAGAACTAGAGTTTCAGAAACAAATAACAACACAAATCAATAAAGAACGTGAACGCTTAAAAAAGAAAGAAATTCTCGTTAAGGATCGTGAAGAAGAAATCAAGTCATTCGAACAAAAGAAAAATATTGCGTTTGAATTCTTAGATTCTGCTATAGATTTCTTAAATAAAGGGGATTATGATAACACTATATTAAATTATCAAAATGCCGCTAACATTTTTGCTGAAATTCAATGGACAGAGGACCTTCCAATAATTGAAGAATCAATAAGAGATGTTGAAGAGCTAAAAAGAAAACGAATAATTTCAAAACAACAAGAATTAAGAGAGAAGATTAATAGGGAAAAAGAAGAGGAAGAGTTTCAAAAGCAAATTTCAAAATATTTACAAAAAGAGCGTGAGCAACTTAAGAAAAAGAAAATTGAATTAATGGAAAAAGAGAAAGAATTAAAATTTCGAGAAGAAAGAAGGAAAGCAGGATTTAAGCTACTTGAAGAATCACAAGACCATGTTAAAAAAGGGAATTTTGATGAAGCTATTGAAATACTACAATATGCTATTAATTTTTTTGCGGAGGCACAATGGCAGAATGAAATAAATCTAATTCAAAATGCAATTATAGAGATTGAAAATAAAAAGAAGAATAAAGAAATTCAAAACCAAATTAAGTTTCAAGCAGCCCTTGAACGTGAAAAACAAGAAAAAGCATTTCAAGCGCGTATTTCAAAAGAAATGAAAGTACAACGTCAAAAATTAATAAAAAGAGAAATATTTCTCAGAGAAAAAGAAAAAGAACTTGCATATCGAGAAAAGAAAAAAGAAGAAGCTTTTAACTTACTGGAAAAAGCACAGGATATGCTTTCATATAAGAAGTTTGATGAAGCCTTACAAATTTATTATAATGTAGCTAACTTGTTTGCTCAAATTCAATGGACAGAAGAAATTCCAAGGATTAAAGAGGCGATATTTTCAATTGAGGAAAAAAAAAGACAGGATGAAATCAATAAGCAAAATCTTTTAAAGAACTCAATAAGAAAAGATGCAGATGATATGGCATTTATTGAATTAATAAGATACCAAACAGAAAGAGAAAAGACATTACTTCTAAATGAGAAAGAAACACTTGAAAAACAAAAACAACTTTCGGCACAAAATTTAGCTAAACAACAAAAAGCCTTTAATTTACTAGAGAATGGAGATAAATTTTTGGGAGACGAGAATTTCGAAAATGCTGTAACAAATTATAATAAGGCAATAGAAATATTGAAAGAAATTGGTTGGGAAGACAGGTATTTAAACATATTGACTGATACGATTCAAACAATCAAAATTAGAGAGAAAGAAAAGGAAATTGAGAAGCAAAAAGAATTCGAAATCTCATTGAAACTTCAAAAAGAAGATGAATTATTTCAAAAGAAAATTACTGATTATATGCTTAAAGAGCAGAAAAAACTTAAAGAAAAGAAAATTGAAATTCAAAAAAGAGAAGATTTAGAATTGTATATGGGGAAACGTAAGTCAGAAGCGTTTAAAATAATGAATGATGCACAAGATCTTTTAATTCAAGGCGAATACGACAAATCTATTGAAAAATACATTAATGCTGAGTTAATTCTCAACGAAATTAATTTCCCTACTAGTTCAGTCAGAGAAATGATTTCAAAAATTCAAGAAAAAAAGAGAGACCGGGATTTAAATAAATTTAAAGAACTTGAATTAAAAATAAAAAGAGAACAGGAGGATAAATTGTTCCAAAAACAAATTCTAAAGAAAATAGAATTTGAACAAAATAAAATGAGAGAAAAACAAGATACGCTTAAGAAACAAGAAGAATTACGGATTATCCAAGAACAAGAAAAAGAAAATGCATTTAAAATACTGGAAGAGGCTCAAAAACAAATTGACCAAGGAAATTATGATAAAACGATTGAGTTGTATAATGATGCTATAGGTATTTTTAAAACTATTCATTGGGATGAAGAAATAGAGCTGATTCAAAATTCTATTATCGTGGTTGAAAATAAAAAAAAGGAATCAGAAATTAGGAAACAACAAGAATTACAAGCAGCTATTGAAAAAGAAAGACTGGAGACAGCATTTCAAAAAAATCTAATTAAAGATATGAAATCAAAAAGTGAAGAATTAAGAAGAAAGCAAATCAGACTTAGAGAAAGAGAACAAGAACAAGTATACCGTGAAAAGAAGAAGAATGAAGCATTTGATATACTAGAAAAAGCTCAAAATTATATTTCCTTAGGAAAATTTGATGAAGCCATTGAGCTTTATAATAATGTTGCAAATATTTTTGCTCAAATTCAATGGGTAGAAGAAATTCCCACAATTATGAATGCGATAAAAGATATAGAGGAGAGGAAGAGAGAAAGTAACTTAATTAAACAGAAATTTATTGAAGAAGCGATAGAGAAGGAGAAAGAAGATTATGCCTTTGTTGAGAAAATAAGAGTTTTAAGGGAGAGAGCTCGAATAAATGAACTAGATGAACGAGAAAAATTTCAAAAGAGGGAATTAATTGCTACTCAAGACCAAGAAAAAGAGAGGAAAGCTTTTAATCTTATAGATAGTGGATTTAGATTAGTTCAACAACAGAATTATGATGATGCTTTATTGAATTATGAAAATGCTTTGAGTTTATTAACTGAAATTGGATGGACAAGCGATTATTTAAAGTTACTTAAAGATGATATTGAATTGATTATAATTAGAAAAAGAGAAATGGAAAGTAAGATCAAATATGATATTGAATTGAAAAGACAACAAGAATATGAAAAAGAACAATTCCAGAAAAAAATATATGATAATATGCAAAGAGAACAAGAGAGACTAAGAACGAAAAAGATTGAAGTTGAAAAACAAGAAAAGTTAAAACAATTAATGGAAACTCGGAAATCAGAAGCATTTGAAATATTAAACAATGCTGAAAACCTGTTTAATCAAAAGGAATATGATAAAGCAATTGATAAATATAGACAGGCAGAACTAATATTGAATGAAATTGGATTTCCTACTAATTCAGTTAGAGAAATGATTCATAAAGTCCAGGAAAGGATAAAAGAAGACTTAATTGAAAATCAAAAGATTTTAGAGCATAAATTACAGCAAGCCCAAGAGGAACATAAATTCCAGCAACAAATAGTAAAAAATATTAGGATAAGTGATATTAAATTTAAAGCCAAACAGAAAGAAATTGAAAAACAAAAACAATCTCAGGCGTATATGGAGAGAAGGAAAGAAGAAGCTTTTAATCTTCTCGAAGAAGCAGAAATCTTTATGAAACAAATACAATATGATAAAGCCCTTGAGTATTATCACGCTGCTGAATTAATTTTAAACGAAATTGCTTTTCCAACTGATTCCATCAGAGAACTAATTCTTAAAGTTCAAGAGAAAAAAAGGGAACAACAATTACAAAAACAGAAAGCCTTAGAATTAAGCATACAAAAAGAACGAGAAGAATTTGATTATTACCAAAAAATTACTGAAAACCTAAGGATTGAACAAGAGCGATTAAACCAAAAAGAAGTGAAAATATTAGAACGTGAACAATTAGCATCAAGGTTAGAAGAAAGAAAAGGGCAGGCATTCAAGATTTTGGATGAAGGAGAGAAATTTCTACAAGAACAAAATTATGATAACGCCATATTGTGTTATAGAAGAGCTGGCTTAATATTGAATGAATTGCAATTTCCAACTGATTCAATTAACAACATGATATTTAAGATTAATCAATTGAAAAATCGAAAAGTGGAATTAGAAAACTTAGAAGTTCAAAAAGAATTAGAGAAGATTGAAGAAGAAAGAGCTTTAACTATGCTGATTGAGGAGAGAAAGAGACAAGAAAGAGAAAAGAAAGAAGCTCAAAAATTAGCTCTTCAAGAAAGAGAAAAAATTATAAACGAACAAAAGAGTGTAAGAGAATCAGCATATTCATTATTAGAAGAAGCTGGAAAATATTTAAAGCAACATGTTCCTAATTTTAATGAAGCAATTTCATTATATGTTCAAGCAAGACGCATATTAGCAGAAAATATTGGTTGGGAACCTGAAATTGAAAATTTAAACAGATTAATTAAAGATCTACAACAAGAGCAAGCTAATTTTATGGAAAAGCGAAGACTGGAAGAACAAGCTCGTTTACAAAGAGAGAATGAATATGCAATGTTTCAAGAAGAAGTA
>JABAHP010004354.1_pt1 | contig 11703 bp, 11 predicted proteins | sample 7062081 | NCBI WGS metagenome assembly JABAHP01 (sample SAMN14534357, study PRJNA622989) | marine sediment metagenome | biome: marine biome [ENVO:00000428]; feature: marine pelagic biome [ENVO:01000023]; material: deep marine sediment [ENVO:00002113] | place: India: Gulf of Kutch | collected... | reverse complement strand
TAGAGGATCTGGATTCCAGCAAATCAGAACCGATGCGCGTACTGGAAGACAACGGCAACGGGCAATACCTTTATGGCTGCTCTTTGGACTGTCAGAGTTCGGGCCGCTTCGGATTTACGGTACGCGTAACGCCCCGGGGTGATAGTCGCGTAAAATCGACCCCCGGGCTTTTGACTTGGGCCTAATATTGTTATTTGTTACTGGTTATAAGTTATTGGTAGAAGAAATTTTGTAGCGGCTCGTTTCCAATAACCAATAACAAATAACTTAGCCGTCAATACAAGTAAAAAGTTTAATTTTCGTAAGCTAATTTAGGAAGAATTAAGTAAATGAATGAAATCCCCTGCAACCCGCGGGTCCTGATCGTGACCCCCGAAGTGACCTACCTGCCGGACCGCATGGGCGGATTGGCCTCGTTTTTTACGGCCAAAGCCGGCGGGTTGGCCGATGTGTCGGCGGCGCTGGTGACAGCCCTGTTTGAGCAGGGCGCCGACGTGCATGTGGCCATCCCGGACTATCGGGCTATTTTCAGCGACGGCCTGGCACCGGTTCTCAGAAAGGAATTTCGGACGATCCGCAGAAAAATGCCCGATGACCGTATCCACCTGGCTGAGGATCGCGCCTTTTATTATATTAATCGCGTTTATTCCGCCTATGGTGAAGAAAATATCAAGCTGGCACTGGCGTTTCAGCGGGAAGTGATCAACAACATCGTTCCGCGCGTCCAGCCTGATTTGATCCACTGTAACGACTGGATGACCGGGCTGGTTCCGGCCATGGCCCGGCAGATGGGCATCCCCTGTCTTTTCACCATTCACAATGTACATACGGTCAAAACCACCCTGGCGTATATTGAAGACCGTGGTATCGATGCTGCTTATTTCTGGCAAAATTTATATTTTGAATTTATGGCCAATCATTATGAAGAGGCCCGCGAAACCAATCCGGTGGATTTGCTGACCAGCGGCGTATTTGCCGCCCACTTTGTGAATGTGGTCAGCCCCAATTTTTTAACGGAAGTCATCAACGGACGGCATGATTTTGTCTACCCCCCGCTCAAACAGGAACTGGCCAATAAAGTAAAGGCCGATTGCGCCGCGGGTATACTCAATGCGCCCGATCCTTCCTTTGACCCTGCCACAGACAAGGAACTGGTACAGAATTACAGCCCCAAAAATTTTGTTTCCGGCAAAAAAGCCAATAAAATATTTCTGCAAAAAAAATTGGGGCTGATCCAGGATGATGAGGCGCCGGTATTTTTTTGGCCTTCGCGCCTGGATCCGGTTCAAAAGGGCTGCCACTTGCTGGCTGAGATCATGTACAAGATCCTTTCAACCTATTGGCAACAGAATTTGCAATTTATCTTTGTGGCCAATGGTGATTATCAGCGCGTGTTCCGGGATATAATCGATTTTCATAAAATTGAAAAACGCGTCGCCATCTGCGATTTTGATTTTCGTCTGGAGCACCTGGCATACGGCGCTGCCGATTTTATTTTGATGCCCTCAAGTTTTGAGCCCTGCGGGCTGCCTCAGATGATCGCGCCTATTTACGGTGCCCTGCCGGTTGCTCACGACACCGGCGGGATTCACGATACCATTGTTGACCTGGACCCCATCGAGGACCGGGGAAACGGTTTTCTGTTTAAGACCTTCGATTCCAGCGGCCTTTTTTGGGCCATCGAGCAGGCCATGAATTTTTACAACCTGCCGAAAACCATCAAAAATCAACAAATCAGGCGCATTATGAAAGAAAGTGCCGAAACCTTCACCCACGCCCGTACGGCACGCGAATACATCACGCTTTACGAACGGATGCTCGAGCGCCCGCTGATCCTTGAGAACATGCCCAACCCGGATGCTTGCAAAGCCCGTTTCAATTCGGAAACGTAAAAGCATTATACGGTTATGAAGAAAGACCCAGTTAAGTTCTTTTAGCCACGAAGCGGACGAACCCGCCCGCCTCGCCTTGCGGTCTCGCATGGCGGGCGTGGGACGCTCCATTCGGCCCGCCTTCGACTTGAGACCTCGGCGTGAGCTCGGTCGAACGCTCAGGCCGAAAGTAGCTCATGGCCGAGGGCAGGCGAGGCGGGCGGGTTCGTGTTTTTCGTGGTGAGAAAACGATCGGCGACATTCAACCGGAGTTTTTCAGATGACGACAAACGAACCAGATGGTCGGCAGCAAGATCAGATCAAACTGGCGCTCGAGCGTCTGTTGAAAAGCGACCCCTATTTAAAACCTTATCAGGACATCATTTACCGGCGCCTGAAGAAAATTGCCCAAACCCGGCGGTGGCTGACCGGCAGGTACCCATCTCTGGCAGACTTTGCTTCCGGGCACGAATATTTTGGTCTGCATTTTAAAGATGATCATTGGGTTTTTCGCGAGTGGGCACCCAACGCCACTGCCATGTTCTTGATTGGTGATATGACCGGGTGGCAGGAAAAAGAAGAATTTGCTCTTCAACCCTGCCAGGACGGCGTCTGGGAGATCCACCTGCCCGCCGGGAGGCTTCAGCACACTGATTTGTACCGTCTGCGCCTTTACTGGCCCGGCGGCCAGGGAGACCGCATTCCGGCTTATGCCCGGCGTGTGGTCCAGGATCCCCAATCGCTTATTTTCAACGCCCAGGTTTGGCGCCCCAAATTTCCCTACAAATGGCAGCACAACAATTTCAAACGGTCTTTTAAGGCGCCCCTGATTTATGAAGTTCACATCGGCATGGCTCAGGAAGAGGGCAAAATCGGATCGTATTTTGAATTTACCGAACACATCCTGCCCCGGGTGGCGGCCTCCGGATACAACACGCTTCAGATCATGGCCATTCCGGAGCACCCCTATTACGGATCATTCGGCTACCAGGTGTCCAGCTTCTTTGCCGCATCCTCACGATTCGGCACCCCCGAAGACTTCAAGGCACTCATCGATGAAGCCCATGCATCCGGGCTGGCTGTCATTATCGATCTGATTCATTCGCATGCCGTCTCGAACGAAGTGGAGGGCCTCAGCCGCTTTGACGGTACACTGTATCAGTATTTTCACAAGGGTCCGCGGGGACGCCACGAGCTGTGGGACTCGCGCTGCTTTGATTACGGGAAGCATCAGGTGCTGCATTTTCTGCTGTCCAACTGTCGCTTCTGGCTGGATGAATTTCAACTGGATGGATTTCGTTTCGATGGGATCACCAGCATGCTTTATCTGCACCACGGCCTGAGTAAGGCCTTTACATCCTATGATGATTATTTCAATGAACAGGTTGATGAAGATGCGCTCGTCTATCTGGCGCTGGCCAATGACGTTATCCACGCGATCCGCCCGGATGCCATCTCAATTGCCGAGGATGTCAGCGGGATGCCGGGACTGGCAGCTGCGGCTGAAAACGGCGGCTTTGGATTTGATTTTCGTTTTGCCATGGGCGTTCCGGATTTGTGGATCAAATTGATCAAGGAAGTGCCTGATGAGGATTGGCCGATTGGTCACCTGTGGTACGAGCTCACCAATCGGCGCAGCGATGAAAAAACCATCAGCTATGCGGAATCCCACGACCAAGCCATGGTCGGGGATCAATCTATCATTTTCCGCTTGATCGGCGCTGATATGTACGATCACATGCATGTGGGTTTTGAAAATTTGAAAGTCGACCGCGGCCTGGCACTGCAAAAAATGATCCGCTTGATCACCCTGACGACGGCCGGTAACGGCTATTTAAATTTCATGGGTAACGAGTTCGGGCATCCGGAATGGATTGATTTTCCCCGGGAAGGCAACAATTGGTCATATCATTACGCCCGCCGTCAATGGCACCTCGTCGACGACCCGCATTTAAAATATCAATTTCTGGCTTGCTTTGACCGCGATATGATCGAGATGGTCACATCCCACCGTCTGCTGGACAGCGACGACCTGCGTCTGCTCTACGAATACGACGACAACAAAATTATCGTATTTAAGCGCGCCGACCTGTTGTTTGCTTTTAACTTTCACCCCCAACAGTCCTACCCAGACTACCGCATTGAAGCGCCGCCGGGCGCCTACCGTATGCTGCTTTCCAGCGACGATCCCCCATACGGTGGCCATGGCCGTCTGCAGATCGGCCAGGAGCACTTGACCCTGCTGAAAAAAGGCACCCGGGAAAAGACCCATTTTTTAAGCCTTTATTTGCCCAGCCGAACGGGCATCGTTTTAGAGTATCTTACCTGACCTATAAGGGCCGGCTTCCATCTGCAGGAACACCTTGCCGCTAAACTTCCTCTTTGTCATAAACATTGCAGATACAGCACAGAAACGTGGCCGTCTCTGTATCGCTAGTGTTTTTCATGCCATGGGGCTCCAAACTGGGCACATAGATCACATCGCCGGCACCGCAAACCGATTTTTTAACAACTTCATCCGTTTTAGGATCATACTGGTAACATTCGAAGCGACCGCTGAGGATGTACATGGTCTGGTGATAAAAATGATTATGGATGGGGATCTCGCCACCGGGTTGAGCGGTAAAAAACCGCAGACCGTAATCCGGATATCCGCTGCCATCATCACCGTGCTTTGAAAGCCAGCGTATGCTAATGCCTTTGACATCCAGTTGCTGACCCCGATAGGGGAATTTTTTTATCTGAACATCTTCGCAGTCCTGCCAGTTTAACACTTCCATGGTGACCTCCCATAAATCGTCTCGGCTTTAACTTTTTCATGTCATAACACTTTTTGACAATTATTTAAATCAAACTAAATTCGCTCAAAAGACGGGGCTTTTATCAAGCCTCGAACCAGCATTCCGATGATGATAATTTTCTGTTAGGTTACGCCTGAATAAGGAAATTTGGGCAGAAAAAATTGCGACGCAGCCCGATTTCCGATATAATATATGTGATTTAGCAAATCCATTTCTAAATTTTTAGAGCTATAACAAAATCTTAGTGAGGGCCAACGCCGAATGAAAATATCGCGACAATTGATGATCGTCGCTTGGTTATTTTCAAGCGTTTTGGTGATCGCTTGCAGCGATAAAAAAGCGATTGATTTCGGAACGTTTGAGGCCGGCAACTACACCAATACCTTTTTTGATCTGATGCTCAGCATCCCGGATTCCTGGCATGTTCTGGATCTGGAATCCCGACTGGAAATAATGAAACGGGGCGGTGAAATTGTCGCCGGGGAGAACAAAAGCTTAAAGGCCGCCATTAAAGCAGCAGATCTCCAAAGCATCAATCTGTTAACGGCTTATGAACATCCACCCGGCGCGGCTGTTACCACTAATCCGGGAATTATGTTGATTGCCGAAAAAGTAACGCATGCTCCCGGCATCAAAAGAGGCAGCGACTACCATTACCACGCGAAAAAATTGATGAAATTCAGCCGAATGAAAGTCTCTTATCCGAAAGAGATCTATGAGCAGACCATTGATGGAATAACATTTGACATCATGGAAACCGAGATTACCATGGGGCCGGGGATTGTTCTCCGGCAGCGACAGTATGCCACCATCATGAAGGGATATGCCTTGATGATGGCGCTGACCTATCAGGACGATTCCGGCCTCAATCAACTGGAAAAAATAGTCAAAACCCTGACATTTGAATAGCCCAGACGGCCAAATCCCACCTGGTAATTCTGTTTGGCCGATGAAATAAACGCATAAAATATTGCTATAATTACATATACGAGCGCAATGCCGGCCGTAATAAGCCGGTATGGGATGAAGATCTAAAGGCAACCGGGGGCACAAAAGGATGCGACAGTTTTCCAAGCGGCAAGGACGCACAATCAATCCCTTGCAGGCGATCTTGTTTTTGGCGGCCATGCTGGTGTTCATCTTCACTGTTGTCTATCGCATGGTAAAAAGTGAAGATGTCAGCGCCGCTGCGGCGACCCTGGTAGAGTCCCTTTTAATTGTTGCTTTTTTCATTTTCCTCGGAATCGTTGTCGCTTATCTACTATACTTCCTGCATGAAAGAATCCATAAAGGCTCAAGCCGGCGCCTGATTTACACCCTACCTGACGATACCTCAGGCGATGATCCATCCGCCTGCGATCCCGATCTCGTCAATGTGGGGCTGGATTCGGACGAAAAGGCCGAATCCTAGCCAGGATCCTGAAACCATAACCGCACTGCCAGGATATGTCGACAACATTTCACCCGGAACCGTCCGTAATATTGAAGACAGCCAAAATGGTTGATCTGAAATTCGCACGCGCCCCATGAAACGATGATGAAATGAATATGGCGATATTTATCCAATGATCTTGATCGCTGCTTTTTTTAATTTTATAATATGCTTAAGTTACTTTTATGAAGATACTATCTTTGTTTCTTATTCATTTGGATGCAAAATTCAGGTAACCCTTAATGTTAATGCTGCATGCCATTTTTCGGTGTGACATGCCCGCAACGTTGAAAGCTGCCATTAAAATGAAAAAATATTTGACCCTGGCCGCCTGCCTGTTCGCCATCATGTTCCTGATGGCCGCCTGTGCCAAAAAACGTCCGGTTCTTTATCCAAATTTAACCTATAAGTCGGCAGGCGCATCTGTGGCAATGGCTGATATTGATGAATGTATTCAGCTGGCAGCCGATCATGGCCATGCCACCGATGCCGGCAAGAATATGGCCTCCTCGACAGCCAAGGGGGCTGCTACCGGAGCAGTGGTCGGCGGAGCGGTCGGGGCTGTTACCGGCCGGCCCGGTCGCGGCGCTGCGGCCGGTGCCGCCGGTGGCGGCGCCGGGGGATTGATGCAGGGTGCCTGGAAATCAGGTGATCCCGATGAAATCGAGCGCCGCTTTGTTGAGCAGTGTTTAAGGGATAAGGGGTATCAGGTCATTGGCTGGAAATAAAAATGGCTGCACCCCCTCCCTCTAATGGCTGATGGCGGTGTTCCGAGCTGGCTTGCCCTCAACCATAATAGACGGCCTTAAAGCTATTTCATAAAATTTAAAATAAAAAGGGGTAGAGATGAATAAGACAGAATTGGTTAAGAGAGTCGCCGAAAAGCTGGATGATCTTCCCAAAAAGGTCGCCGCCAAAGCAGTTGATGCGGTTTTTCAATCGATTCAGGAGGGCTTGCAAGAAGACGGTATCGTCAAAATCGGTCAGTGGGGCACTTATACCTTAGATGATATTCAGTAATGAATACCGTATAACAGCAAACAGGGATCAGCCTTTTCAGCAGGGCTGTTACCGGTAAGACAAATCTGAGACAATCTCACCCAACTTCACAATTCCCTTTTCCATAACTTCTGTAAAGGGCGTGCCGCAGCCAATCTGGATGAAATTCTTAAACTGCCGCGAGTTTGAACAGACTTCTCCGGGTATGATGGCAATATGATTTTCCAGGGCCTTGCGGTATACTTGCAAGCCGTCGACCTCAGCAGGAAGTTCCACCCACAGCAAGGTCCCACCTTCAGGGATGGCCAGGCGGGTACCCGTTGGAAAATGTTTTTGGATGGCAAAAGCGGTTCTGACGACTTGCTTTTTCAGGGAGTGTCTCAACCGCCGGACGTAACGCTCAAAAGCGCCTTCGGCCAGGTATTGCGCTATCAGGTATTGATCCAGGGTTGACGTCGAAACCGTTGTTGCCGCTTTTAAATCCTGAACCTTTTCCATATATCGCTTTCCGGGAACCACCCAACCAATTCGCAATCCCGGCGCCAGCGTCTTTGAAAAGGAAGAGCATGTCATCACCCGGTCTTGCACATCATATGATTTTAAGGGCATCGGCCGTTTGCGCCCAAAATGCAATTCGGAGCTGATATCATCTTCAATCACCGCAACGTCATATTGATTGATTAATTGAATCAGTCTGACCTTATGATCATCGGGCATAAGGGCGCCCAGGGGATTGTGAAAATTCGGTATCAGCAGACAGGCCTTGATGGTGTTGCGGCGAAAGATTTTTTCCAGTTCGTCTAAATCCACACCATATCTGGGATCAGCCGGCACTTCCATCACCATGAGCCCCAGTTCTTGAAGCAGCTGTAAAAAACCAAAATTCGTCGGGGTTTCAACCGCGATGGTATCCCCCGGCCGCGCAATGGCCAGCATGGACAGTGCCACAGCCTCCATACATCCGTTGGTGATAATGATATCTTCAGGAGCGATTCCTTCCAAAATCCCCACTGTTCGCAAAGCAATCTGCCGGCGAAGTTCGGCATACCCCTCAGAAGGAGAATATGAAATCATGGATTTTAATTCCACATGAGAGAGGTTTTTCAGAATTCTGGAAAAGTGCTTAAAAGGCATCAGGTCCGCATCGACGACCGTTGAGCCCAGAGGCAAAAGATAGGGATTGCTGATGGCCGATATGACCGAATTTATCATGGATGACAATCTGACTTTTTTAGGCGGAAACGATTCTTTATTAAATCGCGGGGTTTTTAAGTTTTGCAGGGCGATGGGATTGACATAATAGCCGGATTTGGGCCGGGCCTCAACCAGCCCCATGGATTCCAGTTCCAGATAGGCATGATAGATCGTGGAGATGCTCAGGTTGGATTGCTTGCGCAGTTTGCGGATCGAGGGCAGCCGCTCTCCGGGGTGGTAGGTCCCGCTTAATATTTTTTGTTCAATCTCTTCGGCCAAATGTCGATAACGAAAAATTCTTTTGGCTGGATCCATTATTTTACTCCGCATATACCGTTTGTTTTCGGGCCATCGGGTGGCATCCATTTGGGGTAAACAGGCGCCAATACGGTTAAGATGATGATCAAACTGTTATGCATATTTTTTTAATTATCTGTATCTGTTTTTACCTTAACACACCCGCTACTATGGCTGCAACGCATATCAAACACCTGAATTTATATCAGCGGGGGGGGTAAAACCAATGAAAACGCATGAAAAAAAAACAGATGACAGGGTGGGGAGCTTCACGGTCAAAAGCGGACTGGCACAGATGCTCAAGGGCGGCGTCATTATGGATGTGGTCTCCGTCGAGCATGCTGTCATTGCCGAAGAAGCCGGTGCAGTGGCGGTTATGGCCCTGGAGCGCGTTCCGGCAGATATCCGCGAGCATGGCGGTGTGGCGCGCATGTCCGATCCGGCATTGATCAAGGAAATTATGCAAGCGGTCAGCATACCGGTGATGGCTAAATGTCGCATCGGTCATTTTGTAGAGGCTCAGATTTTAGAAGCCATCGGCGTCGACTACGTTGACGAAAGTGAGGTGCTCACCCCGGCCGATGAGCGCCATCATATCGACAAGCATCCTTTTACGATTCCGTTTGTCTGCGGATGCCGGGACTTGGGCGAAGCGCTGCGCCGCATCGGCGAAGGGGCCGCCATGATTCGAACAAAAGGCGAGGCTGGAACCGGTGATATTGTCGAAGCGGTGCGCCATGCGCGCACGGTATTGGGCGCCATCCGTGATTTAAGAGCCAAACCGGACGATGAGTTAATGGCTTATGCCAAGGATATGGGAGCCCCCTATGAAGTGGTCAAACAAACTAAGGAAATGGGGCGGTTGCCGGTGGTCAATTTTGCGGCCGGAGGTATTGCCACGCCGGCGGATGCCGCCTTGATGATGCAAATCGGCGTGGATGGCGTATTTGTGGGCTCCGGTATTTTTAAATCCGCCGATCCGGCCCGCCGGGCAAAGGCGATTGTTGAAGCCACCACTCATTACAAGGATCCGAAAATCCTGGCTGACATCAGTCAAAATCTGGGTGAGCCCATGGTGGGTATCAGCGTGAGCACATTGACCGAAGGGGAAACCCTGGCCGACCGTGGTTGGTAGCGAATTTCTGAACGGTATTCATCACAAAGGCACAAATGAACAGAGGACGCTTTTTTAAAAACCGGCGATATTCCTTTTTTCCCGGCCAACCGGCTCAATGGGCAAACCTGAACAATGAAAATCGGCATACTGGCACTGCAGGGCGCATTTAGTGAACACATTCATATGCTGCGGCAGCTTGATGTGGAAACTGTCGAGGTGCGCTTGCCGGAAGAATTAAAAAATCTGGACGGGCTCATCATACCCGGGGGCGAAAGCACCACCATCGGTAAATTGGCCGTCATGTATCAGTTGATGGGCCCTTTGCGCCAATTTGCCAGCGAAAGACCGGTATGGGGCACCTGCGCCGGAATGATTTTTATGGCCAAAGCGATTGGAATGGATCAGCCCCTTTTGGGTGTCATGGATATTGTGGTTGAACGCAATGCTTTTGGCCGGCAGACTGACAGTTTTACAGAAGATTTATACGTAAATGTTTTGAAAAACGGTGATTCCATTCCGTTTCCGGGAATATTTATTCGTTCACCCAAGTTGGTTCAAACGAAAGGCCGGGCCGTCATGCTTGCTCATCTGGCAGATGGCACCCCGGTGGCGGCAATTGAAGATCGGCTTTTGGCAACCGCATTTCATCCAGAACTGACCAGTGATATTCGGTTCCACCAATACTTTTTGAGCCTGATTCAGTCGTGAACCTCTTGCTTTTGATCGCTGACGATCATCATCCTGCCGGTGGCCTCGGCCACTAATGACTCATCTTGCAGCTTGGCCCATAATTTTATATCGAGAAGTCCCTTGTTTTGCCTGTGCAGAACAGCGCTAAACAACAGCCGGCTGCCCAACGGCACGGGTTTGCGATAGCGCACCTCCAGCCGGGCGGTCATCGCATCATGTCCCAGATAACGGGACAGCCAGCCCATCATTTCGTCAAAAATAAGTGTCAATACCCCGCCGTGGAGATAATCGGACCAGCCCCGATAGTGGTCTTCAGCAACAAATTCCACCCGAACCCGATCTTCACCCGCCTGTTTTACCGTTAATTTAAGACCGTGGGGATTTTCTACGCCACACACAAAGCAACGCTTATCTTTTTGCAATCGTACAGACAACCGCAGACCTCCTTTACGTCATATCCCTGCAAAAATCGATGCCATCATAACAAAACACCATCAGCGGGTCAAAAATTAAAAAAAACTAAACCATTTCCTTTATTTAGCCGAAGATAGAATTGGGGCTGACGGCGTCATTGCGGTCGTTTTTATCATTTCAGCGCTTCACGTTACCATTTTTCAAATTGTGGCTGAAGTGGTTGCCGAAAAAATTTTTCGATACGGAAACGTTTTCGGACTACCCCCTATAAAAAACGAACGAGGAAACAATTATGTCGGGAATGCTATATAATGTCGACTTTTTCGGGCGCATTATTCCGGGTTGGGAGCTGGAGGAAGTCAAATCCAATCTGGCAGAGCTCTTAAAAGCTGATGAAGAAACGATTTATAAATTGTTTTCGGGCAATCGGATTGCGATCAAGAAAAATGTCGATCATCAAACCGCCCTGAAGATCAATACTGTTTTTAAAGATGCCGGTGCGGATTGTATCATCAGCCCGATAGACAACGGTGAAGCAGCAGCACCGCCGCCGCTGCCCGCACAGCCAGCCCAGATGGATGTGGCTGCGCCTGTTCCGTCGACTCAGAACGGGACAGCGGTTCAGCCAACATCGGCCGCTGTTGCCCAGCCAACACCAGCGACGACCGGCACCGGCCCCGGTAGGATCTGGTATGCCGTTGCCGTATTGCTTTTCCTGGTTCCGATGATTGTCGGCGGGATGACGTTGTTCAACACCATGTATTCATATTTGAGCACCGAAACCCGCTTGAGGGTGCCGGGCGAAACCGATATTCAGATTGATAATCCCGGAACCTATGTCTTTTTTTACGAAACCGCTGCGTATAGCGCATTCAATATGGCCAATTA
>JABAHP010018101.1_pt1 | contig 11707 bp, 11 predicted proteins | sample 7062081 | NCBI WGS metagenome assembly JABAHP01 (sample SAMN14534357, study PRJNA622989) | marine sediment metagenome | biome: marine biome [ENVO:00000428]; feature: marine pelagic biome [ENVO:01000023]; material: deep marine sediment [ENVO:00002113] | place: India: Gulf of Kutch | collected... | reverse complement strand
TGAGCGCATCTATTTCCTTTATTCCCCGGTAGCGCAGATAATTATCCACCTGAGTGCCCCGCCATCCGGTATCAAGTACCAGCACGCTGCTGTCCGGCAATTCAATGACGATACCATCAGACCTTCCGGTATCAAGAAATGTGACCCGCAGATCAGCCCCGGACAGGGGAGACAAAACCATCCACGCAATAAGAGGGATCACCGGAAGCACAAGCAGGGACCGCTTTCTGTAAACGAACCACACCAGACAGCCCAGATAGAACAGAAGAGGAACCGCCGGAGGCATGGGGCCAAAGCTTACCGAGGAAACCGGCAGGCCTCCGAACCACTTCACCAGCCCGATGGAAACAGCGGCAACCGGATGTATCAGAGACCCCATCGGGAACGTACCGAACAGCATGAAGAACAGCGAGCTCACCAGTGACAGGGGAACCAGCACCATACAAACAAGCGGCGTCACCAGCAGGTTCGCCAGCGGGGACATGAACGAGCCATAGTGGAAATGATATGCCACCAGCGGGCCGACACCCGCAGAGGCCGCCAGACTTATCACCAGGGAGGTAACCACATATCTCCGAAGCCTGGGGGCCATAAGGAACCGTCGCCAGATAGAGGGCGGTCCATTTTCGTCCTCCACTTCGTCATCCTGGATATCGGGCACCTCCATCCCCCGGTACCTGCCGCCCCTTACCGCCGCGCCGATGAACAGCACGGCCACAAAGGAAAGCTGAAACGACAGGCTGAACATGACCTCCGGGTCCCAGTAGACCAGAACGACAGCGGCCGCTGTCAGAAAGTTCAGCCAGCTTCCCTTTCTGCCAATCAGGAGACCCATAAGGAACAGGCTCATCATAAAAAATGACCTGACCGACGGGATACGCGCTCCGGAAATAAGGAGATAATACACCATGAAGGGGAAGGTAAGGATCGCGGCGACTTCGGTCGGGGTGACGTATTGCGTAAGCCTCTCCAGCATACGTACAGGCAACCGTAGCAGCAGCGCCCTGAAAAGGGCAAACAACAGGACTCCTATCAGTCCGAAATGGGTCCCCGATATGCTCAGGAGGTGCGCCAGGCCCGACGCCCGGAACGCCTCACGGAGTTCATGGGTCAGTCCGTTCCGGTCCCCGGTGGTCACGGCGGCCACAAGCGCCGCCTCCTCCAATGGAAGGGCTGAGAATATGGCACTGTTCAATCTGTCCCGCGCCCGGTTAATGGACACCATTGGTGAGTGCTCAACACCTTCCGGCCCCTCCATGTCCACAAGCACAGCAAAAGGCTCCGAATGCCAGGCACCGGGGTTTACCTTTCCCCCCGGACCGTACAGTTTGATCACAATCGAATATTGTCCGCCGACCTCAAATTTTTCCCCCGTCAGGACGTCGATTATCCCTGTGTATTGTCCATTCTTTGAGTAAAATTCCTGAACATACCCACCCTCGATCTCACGGGCCGGTTTAGTGAAATATCCCGAGACCGGATATTCGCCCTGGAGACCGGGGGGAATGGTGGCTTCCATATTGCGGACATGAGCATAAGAAACTCCCAGGACAACCAGCACAATTGCGATGTACTGCTTTTTCCAGGTGAGCACGGCAAGAACGATGCATGCCAGAATTATTGAACAAACGGGAAAGAAGAGATAAAGATGGTAAAGCGGAGGCGCTCCGAGAAGGGCAAGAAGGTATATCAACCCATTTCGTCCTTGATTACCTTTGCGATATCATTTGCAAGCCGCTTGATAAGGCGCTCCTCCTCACCCTCTATCATGACCCTGATCTTGTGCTCGGTCCCCGATGCCCTGACGAGCACGCGGCCCGAAGATGAAAGCTTGTCCTCGGCCTTTGCCACCGCTTCCCTGATGGCCTGGTTCGAGGACCACCCGGTCTTTCTGGAAACCTCCACATTGATCAGCACCTGGGGATAAGGCTCAATGCCAGAGGAAAGATCGGAAAGCGCGCGTCCGGTCTTTTGCATGAGATACAGCACCTGCAGGGCAGTGATGGGCCCGTCACCCGTGGTGTTGTAGTCGAAGAAGATTATATGTCCCGACTGCTCTCCACCCAGGTTATATCCGTCGCCACGCATCTGCTCGACCACGTAACGGTCCCCGACCTTGGTACGGACAAGACGCACTCCTTTGCTCTCAAGGAACTTCTCGAGACCCAGGTTGCTCATGACCGTGCCCACCACGGTATCTCCGTTAAGCCTGCCTTCCTTTTTCAGCTGAGCTCCCCACATGCCCATGATGTTGTCACCGTCCACAACCTTCCCCTTCTCGTCACAGAAAAGGGTCCTGTCAGCGTCCCCGTCATGGGCAACGCCCACATGGGCTTTATGCTTTTTGACCGCGGCGCTCAATACATCGAGATGGAGCGAACCGCAGTCCTGGTTGATATTGACACCATCAGGCTGATCGTTAATGGCGATGACCTCCGCCCCAAGCTCACGCAGCACCCAGGGGGTCACTTTATACGCGGCGCCGTTGGCGCAGTCCACCACCACCCTGATGCCTTCAAGCGTCACCCCTTTGGGTATGGTGGACTTGATATACTCAATGTACCTGCCGGTCGCGTCCTCAAGGCGGTAGGCCTTGCCGATTCCGTCCCCGTGAGGACGGCGCTTGAGGATGCTGTCGTCTTTCACCAGGGCTTCTATTTCCGCCTCTATTTCGTCCGGCAGTTTGAAACCGTCGGCGGAAAATATCTTTATGCCGTTATCCTCGAAGGGGTTATGTGAGGCCGAAATCACGATACCTGCATCCAGGCGCAGGGCGCGGGTAAGAAATGCCAGGCCGGGTGTCGGGATCGGGCCAACAAGAGTAACGTTCATGCCCATGGAGCAGATTCCGGAGGTCAGTGCGCTTTCGATCATGTAACCCGAAAGCCTCGTGTCCTTGCCGATAAGGATCATATTCCGGCCATGCTTCTTCTTCAGTACTTTTCCGGCGGCCAAGCCTACCCGAAGGACTGTTTCGGGAGTTACCGGATGCGAATTCACCCTTCCCCGTATGCCGTCAGTTCCAAAAAGTTTCATTTGCCATCCTTCCCTATCTTCACCCGTACCAGCACCTTCGGAATGGACACGGTATAAGGCTTCTTCTCTGTATCGAGGGAAACCTCTGCCTCCATGGCGTCCATTGCCCCTGACAGGTCAACCGGCTCGGTCGGAATGGTTTTCAGATTACGCAGGGCTTTCCTGGCCCCAAGGACCTCCACCTCTCCGGGAACCACCTCAATGGAACTAACCGCATAGCCCTCAGCGGGGCGGCCAGCGAGAATGGCACGCACAGAAACGGTCTTTCTCTGGGCCTGCTCCAGCGCAAAATCCAGGGAGGGAGGGTCCATGTTCACGACCCTCAATGCGGTGGGTATCTGCACATCTGAACGTCCTATGTGATAGCGATGCTCCCCGGCCTTGAAGTTCTGCAGGTCAACCGTAACTTGGACCTCTCCAGGCTTCAGGTCCCTGAGGAACCGTTCATGGCCCCGTACCGTGATGATTATCTCNNGGCACTGGTGGAAACCTCTCCACGTCCCTTTGAAATAACAAACATCCACAGGCCGATTGCCAGAAGAACCGATGCCGCTTTTATCCAGAAATTCTCCCGTAGCATTTTCCTTAACTTTCCTTGACGGTAAACAGGTCGGTAAGACGGTCACGCAGCGTTCCCATGTCGAGATGGGTTTCCAGCTGCCCCTTCAGGGACATGGAAATTCCTCCGGTCTCCTCGGAGACGATGATCACAACACTATCGGTCTCTTCGGTCAGGCCGAGGGCCGCCCGGTGCCTGGTCCCGAGGGCACGGCTAATGGCCGGGGTCAGGGCAATGGGGAGGAAACAGCCCGCGGCAACTATCCGGTTGCCCTTGATAACCACCGCGCCGTCATGTATCGGAGAGGACGGATGGAAAACGCTCAGCAGCAGCTCCTTGGAAACCTTCGAGTCCAGGGGAGTTCCCAACTCAACGATCTCCCCCAGGTCCGTCTCCCGCTCCAGCACGATCAGAGCCCCTATGCGCCTCTCCGCCATCATGATCACCGCCCGCACGATCTCCTCAAGGCCCTTGAGCTCTTCGGCTGACGTAAAAGCAGTGAAGAACTTCGCCTCGCCCATCCGCGCAAGTGTCCGCCGAATCTCGGGCTGGAAAATAATTATCATGGCAATAACAATATAAGCCCAGAATCCCTGAAGCAGCCAGTCGAGCGTATAAAGGGGAACATAGCGCGCCACAATAGATGCCGCCAGCAACAGGAGCAGTCCCAGGAGCATCTGGGCTGTTCTGGTGCCGCGCACCCGAACCAGAAGCTTATAAAGCACAAGGGAAACGATTACGATGTCGAGGATATCACGCCAGCCGAAAGAACCAAAGATACTGCTCATATCCTGCCTTTAAGCCATGCTGTGGGCTTCAGGACTATATGGCCGCCTTTGCCGTCAGAATAGACTACGCGCCCGATATGGGCATTCAGGATCATTCGTTTGCACATCATGCATGGTTCTGAATTGCATTCCCCCGAATCTCCGTTTGTGCCGGAGATATAGATGGTCGCATCCTTCAGTTCCTCCTGTGAGGCGCGAATAATGGCGTTCGCCTCGGCATGAACGCTGTGGCAGAGCTCATATCGTTCGCCGTGAGGCACCTCGAGTTCGGTACGGGTGCACACTCCGGCATCAAGGCAATCCTGCATGCCCCGCGGAGCACCGTTGTATCCGGTACTTACGATGGTGTTGTCCCTGGTGATTACCGAGCCATAGCGGCGGCGGAAANNACCGCCACGGCCTTGGCGATCCCGATAAAGTATTCGTCCCAACCCGGACGTGTATATTTGGGCTTCTTCTTTGGCATGACGGATTATTTTATCATAATCCCCACATTCTGTTGAAACCACATAATAATTGCAGAGCCGGGAGAAACTGCCCGAAAAGTCCCTGAAGGAACCTTACCCCCAGACACCGGCTATGGGTGTATCACAGTACTGGCACTTGCCGTTGTCAATGTTTATCGCCTTGATGAAATAACCGGCGCGCTCGATAATTATCCGCCTACACGAGGGGCAGTATGTATGTTCGGCATCAGTCCGGACGTTCCCAATATATACATAGCGCAAACCTGCATCCATTGCAGTCTCACGGGCACGCGTCAGGGTCTCCACCGGGGTTCGGGGGAGGTTCTTGAGCTTGTAATACGGGAAGAACCGGGAAAGGTGCAGAGGCGTGTCCTCGCCGGTATTGCGCACCAGCCAGCGGGCCATTTCGCGAATCTCTCTGACATCATCGTTCAGTGTGGGGATGACGAGGTTGGTTATCTCAAGCCAGACCCCGGCCTCTTTCAGGGTCACGATGGCATCGAGCACGGGCCGGAGCCTGCCGCCGCATATACGCTCGTAGAAATCCCCGGTAAAGGCCTTCAGGTCAACATCCGCCGCGTCCATATACGGGCAGAGCGCGCGGAGCGGCTCCTGATTTATATAACCACATGTGTGCATGGAGTTCTTCAGTCCGTATTGACGGGCCAGGACAGCCGTATCATACATATACTCATAGAAAACCGCAGGCTCCGTGTAGGTATACGTAATGGTGCGGCATCCTGTTGAGAACGCTCCACGCACCAGGTCGTCAGGCGACAGGTCCTGATGGTCGGAATCCTCGGGATTAGCCTGGGATATTTCCCAGTTCTGGCAGAACTTGCACCCCAGCACACAGCCCACAGTGGCCACGGAAAAAGCCCGGGAGCCGGGATGGAAATGGAAAAAAGGTTTTTTCTCAATGGGATCAACATGAACCGCGCACGGCTTTCCGTAGACCAGGCTGTATAGTTCCCCATCCCTGTTTATACGAACCCGGCAGCCGCCAACCTCGTATTCCCTGAGAACGCACTCAGTAGGGCAAAGTTCACATTTCACTGAACCCATATTTCTATTATACTCCTGTTGTTCAGGGCATCGCCAGAAGGGACAGGACTGGAGCGGTCACGGCAGAATCCGTATCAGAGCGAGTCAGAGACTTCTCTTTCGATGGAGTCTTCGAATGTGGGCGGTTCCTGAGATGGTGCCTCATCTTCGCCGGAAGTGACGGGAGCGTGGTGTTCCGGTCCCGAGGAAGAACCTCCGGAGCCTTCGGAGCCTTCGTCGTATTTGTCCTTGAGTTCGTCAAGCTCCTCCTGCTGCTTTCGGATGGCTTCCCGCTCACGCTCTTCCGCAGCGAGGCCAGCGGTCTCGATAGCCTGCTGCAGAGCCACCGAATCCCTGAACCCATTGATAACACCACCGTCCGGCAGAACAATGGTCGGGGTACCCGTAATGCCCATGCGTTCGGCCATTTCAATAGTATCGTCCACTTCGGTGGTCTCACAGGTCGGAGAGGGAACCGTTCGTCCGTCAAAGGCCCGCTCCAGAAGCCGTAACGAGCGTTCACAGACAATCGCCTTGGATTTTTTGTAGGCAGCAGGGTGTATCTTGAGCGGCAGGAGTTTGATATAGAAAGCAATATCAGTGCGGTCCTTTACTATCTGCTTTATCTCCTTGTGAAGCTTCCGGCAATAGGGACAGTCGGGATCGCTGAAAATAACGCTCTTGAACCTGGCATCGGGGCTTCCCACCAGTATGGCCTCCTCCAGGGGGATGGCCGTAACATCAACCTTGCTCAGCTCATACATCCTTGTATCTGTAATGTTCTTTTTGGTGCTTACCTTTATAATGTCTCCGGTGATCAGATACTGCTTGGAGAAATCAACATAGGCGAGCCCCCGCTTGCCCTTGGCTTTTACAACCACTTCCCAGAGCCCGCCGACAGGGCTCAGGCTGACATTAAGCACTTCGATCTCGGGATTTATCTCCTTGACCACGGCCGAGGCTTCTTCCATCGAAAGGCTGTGACAGCGGGTACAGTCGGGCTCACATGCTCCCTGCATCTCTCCAAATCCAAAGGAAGAGGAAGACATTACCGCTATCGCACCAGACAATGCAGCAAAAAGTACCAGAACCTTATACATTTTTTTCATCTTTTTCATCACCTAAATATAGCACAATTTGGATTTTGTCATCAAAGCGAAAAAGGGTGCGCCCGACCCGAAAGCCGGACGTCCCCCTCCAGTATCGTTATTTTCCAGTAAAGGGCATGTAAAAGATTCCTCCATCCCGGAATATCAACAGCAATACATCATCTTCAGGGCCTATTTTCGAGACCACGCTATAGTATTCCTGGACATCATCCACGGCCTGCCGGTTAACCTCGAGGATGATATCTCCGGGGCTGAGGCCGATTCCCTCATCATCGCCGATAACGACAACCCCCTTAACCCGGTTCGTGACGCCTAAACGCTTTCTGAGCTCAGGGGTCAGGTCCTGGACCGAAACACCGGATAGGATATTATCAATATTACTGGGTTTGGCAGGACCCCCACCAGGCTTCTCTTCTGAAAGTTCTCCAATAGTCATGGTCAAAGTCTTATGCTTTCCGNNACCACATCGACCTTACTGTCAGGAGATGTAGCGGCGACAATATTTCTCAGAGTGGTGGGACTGTCTATCTTCTTGCCGTCAAAAGAGATAATAATATCGCCACGCTCGATCCCTCCCTTTTCAGCCGGGCTGCCCTCCATCACATCACTAATCAGGGTGCCTTTCTCGTCCTTCATGCCGAACTGCTCCGCAAGCTCCGGAGTAATGGGCTGTATGGTCACACCCAGCCATCCCCGCACAACACGGCCTTCCTCGATCAGGCTGTCCATTACCAGCCTTGCCATATTCGAGGGAATGGCAAAACCAATCCCCTGATATCCACCGGTGGTACTGAAAATGGCCGTATTGATACCTACGAGCTGTCCCTTGATATTAATAAGGGGGCCGCCGGAATTCCCGGGGTTGATAGCGGCATCGGTCTGGATGAAGTCCTCATAGTCGGCAATACGGACATTGGCGCGGCCCTTGGCGCTTACAATACCAGAAGTAACGGTCTGGTTCAGTCCATAGGGGCTCCCCACGGCTATTACCATTTCGCCAACACGCAGCGCATCCGAATCACCCCACAGTAGAGACTGCAGGTCGTCCGCCTCGATCTTTACGACCGCAAGGTCGGTCTTCGGGTCCTTGCCGACAAGTTTTCCCTCAAACTCCCGCTTGTCCGAAAGAGTGACCGTGATAACATCCGCGTCCTTGACCACATGATTGTTGGTCAGTATATATCCACGGTCGTCCACAATGACGCCCGACCCCAGGGAAGAGCGGTGTTCTTCCTTAGGCCGGGAAAATTCTCTCATGAAATCATCACCGAAGAAACGTCTGAAAAAGGGATCGTTAAAAAAACCGCCCATATCGTTCTCTTTATGGATAATAGTTCGGGACGTTGAAATATTCACGACCGAAGGAGTAACGGCGGAAACTACCTGTACCATGGCATCGCTTACCCTGGAAAGGGTTTCAACCGCTTCCTGGGGCACCCTGGCCTCCTGAGTATGCCCCCTGGTCTGAAAATCCAGGGAAGAGGATAGCACCAGCCCCACAATGAGGCCGACTACGGTGAACATTACGGCTCCATTCAGCAGTGTCTTTTTCTTCATAGCTAACCTCCAGACTTAAGTATGCTTCATGCAGCTAACCATTATTATAACAAGTGGCGGGAAGTGCTTTAAAGCGGGCTTATATTACCCCATAAAGGATTATGGCGTTCGCGGCGATCCATCCGAGGACGGCAATCTGTATGAACCTGTCTCTCAGAAGCACTTGTGTGGGAGAGTCCCCTCCATTCTGGACAAGGGATATCTGCAGATACCGCATGATACCCGCAATGACAAATACAACAGTCAGATACAGCCTGTCAGACCTCACATGCTCAATGACTTCGGCCGAGACCGTATACATGATATATGAAACAATGACCACGGAGGAGATAATGAGCATGTAGGCGTTCAGTACCTCAAGGCTGTACCCGTCCACAAGTCGGCGGGTCTTCTGGCCGCTTTCGAGATAAATAAGTACATCACTGCGCCTTTTGGCAAAAGCAAGGAACAGGGCAAGAAGAAAGGTCATAAGGACTATCCATTTTGAAAGCATGATGGCGGTCACCAGCGACCCTACAAAAAGCCTGATCACAAAGCCGGCCGCTACACAGAAAGCATCCAAGATGGCAACATGCTTCAGCCACAATGTATAGAGGACATTCAATATGATATATATCCCGGCAATTACCAGCAAAGGCATTCCCAGATACGCAAAGATACCTCCTCCCAGAAACAACAGGACCGTCATGAATACCATTGCCTCATGAGGCTTTACCCGCCCGGAAGCAAGTGGCCTGGTTCTTTTCGTTGGATGCTTGCGGTCTTCCTCCCGGTCATGGTAATCGTTAAAAACATATACAGCGCTTGCCATAAGGGAAAAGCCCGCAAACGCCAGGGCAGAGTGCCCGAGAAGGCGCAGGTCCAGGATCTGCATTCCGAAGAACTGAGGAAGAAAGATAAAAAAGTTTTTCAGATACTGATGGGGCCTGGCAAGACGGATATAATCATGAACTTTCACGGTGCCGGGATCTCGCTAAAGCTTCATTTTCTTGAAAATGAACTCTGGAATATGCCGAATGATCAGCATGATATAACGCCAGAACCATCGGGTATACAGCACGTCCTTCCGCTTTTTCTGCGCACGAAGGATATCTTGGGCCACCTGATCAGCGGCAGCGGTCAGTGCAGGCGGAAGGTCCATCCCCTCCGTCATTCGGGTCGCGACAAATCCCGGTATGACGGTCATGACATGGACGCCTTTTGAAAACAGGCGGTTCCGCAATCCGGAGAGGTATGCACTAAACCCGGCCTTGGCCGAGCCGTAGAGGTAATTGCTCTGGCGGCCACGGACACCGGCGGCCGAACTGATCCCGATAATGAAACCGTTTCCTCTTTGTTCGAAATCGTTAGAGATAACATTGAGTATCGAAGCACAGCCGAGATAATTGGTCTCCATAATACGTCTTGACTCGGCCGGGTCCGACTGGGCCAGTTCCTGGGAGCCCAGATACCCGATGGCGCATATCACTCCCTCGGGCTTTTCGACAATGGAATCGTAAAACTCCTGATGCCCTTCATAATCAAGCGCGTCGAAAGACAAGGCGACAGCCCTGACTCCAAACCGCACATCGAGGTCGGCAATATCCCCTTCCATGGTCACCGGATCACGGACCGCGAGGTACAGGTCATATCCTTCGGCCGCAAACCGGCGCGCAGTGGCCCGGGCTATATCAGAGGATGCTCCGAGAACAAGGACCCATGGCATTTCAGAGTATCTCCAGCCGTTCGGCCTGAAGGGAACGGAACAGGCCGTTACCGTCAAGCCGGTGTTTTAATTCCACGAACTCCCCGGCCCGTGGATACCCGATACGAAATGTACCGGAACTCATTCTAACATCTTTTGCGAGGTACAGTCGTCCCCCGTGGTCCAGCACGATGCGATCAAGCTCGTCCAGGAATTCAAAAAGGCCCGGGCGCACCGGAAAATCCAGGGCAAGTGTATATCCCTTGCGGGGAAAGGACAGAAGATTTGCGTTCTCATCTCCAAAGAGTTTGAGGACCGCCAGGAAGGACCCTGTCCCCTGGGCGCTTATTCTGCGAAGCACCTCGGCCATCCCCTCTTTTCCCGCTTCAACGGGAAGCACAAACTGATATTGGGCAAATCCGTTCTTCCCGTATATACGGTTCCAGTTAAGGACGTTATCCAGCGGATGGAAGAACGGCCCGTACGGGGCCACCGATTCGCCCTTCTTCGAGCTTTGCCGCCAGTAATACAGTTCGTTGAAGGCCTTGACCGTCAGCGGATTGAGTACAAATCCCGGAAAGTCCACCGGTACGGAGAGCGGTGTTTTCTTCCTGACCTTGAAAGGCCTTGCAAAGGCCGGCAGATCTTCTGTCCGGGCATGTTCTCCCAGCATGAGCACGCTGCGTCCCATGCTGCCGCCACGCGCAACGCAATCGATCCAGGCCACTGAATACGTGGCTGCCTCATGTTCATGGAACAGGTCCAGCATTGTGTCGAGATTGGGAGCCGCGATGTTCTTCTGTTTTATATATACCGTCTCTATCCTGCGGAGCCTGAGCACGGCCCTCAGGACTATTCCCATCAGCCCCATCCCGCCACATACGGCCCGGAAAAGCTCAGTATTCTCATCGGGGGAGCATGTTCTGGTCTCTCCGGATGCCAACATGACCTCCATACTCTCGACAAAGTCACAGAAGGAACCGTCGCGATGGTGGTTCTTTCCATGGACATCGGCCGATATGGCTCCCCCAACCGTTACGAACCGGGTGCCGGGTACGACCGGAAGGAACCACCCCCGAGGGGCAAAGACATCCAGAATATCCGAAAGCGTGACCCCTGCCTCACACTTCAGGCGCCCCTGCTCCTCGTCAAAAGCGAGCATGCGGTCGAGCCTGAGCATAGAGAGCACCCTTTGAGAAAGAGAGGAGTCCCCGTAGGAGCGTCCCAGCCCCCGTGCAATAAGGGCACCGTCCTCTTTCTCAACGGCAGACCTGACCTCAGCTTCGGAAGCGGCCGAGCCGAGTTCGGCATCAACAACAGGATATTTACCCCAGCCCGATATACGCAAGCAGTCAGCCTCCAGCAACGGAAATTAAAAAGTATTGTAGCAGATAAGCTACTCAGGGGGCGATTTTTTAACCGGCCAGATATTCCCCGGCCTTAGAGGGCTCAAAGACGGGCTC
>JABAHP010003480.1_pt2 | contig 11717 bp, 15 predicted proteins | sample 7062081 | NCBI WGS metagenome assembly JABAHP01 (sample SAMN14534357, study PRJNA622989) | marine sediment metagenome | biome: marine biome [ENVO:00000428]; feature: marine pelagic biome [ENVO:01000023]; material: deep marine sediment [ENVO:00002113] | place: India: Gulf of Kutch | collected... | reverse complement strand
CATATACACTTTTATCTGATATTGAAGATAACTTCACACTCCCCGAACAGCCGCGCGGGGTTAGAACCTTTAAAGTCGTATACAAGTTTGCAGTCACAAACTTTTTCTATCTCAGTCTGATCAAATCCGCCGTCTTCGTTCTCTCTGCAGAGACCATGATACTGAGCAAATTCGTCAAGATCAGTGTCCGTAATAAAGTAACGTCCCTCAAAGTCCGTCCCGTCATATTTCCCTGAAGCATTCCAGGTTTCAGCAGTTTTTCTCAGTTCTTCTTTTAAATTGTTCACTTTCTTCTCCTTTTTGATTATTTGTTTAAATATGTTATCGGAGTCGAATTCAACAATGCTCCCCGGTTCCAATTCGTTTATCTCCTCTCGTGTCAATAACCGGGATTCATTGTTTTTTTTCGCCTCTGCCAAATCTTCCCAAGACTTTTGGGAAACAGTTTCAGCTTCTTCAACCCAGGCGATTTCGGCAGGGGTTCTTAAGTCTTCTTCTTCTTTTATTACTCTCATTGTTTTTTTTCTCCTTAATTTTTTTGATAGTGAAAATTTTGTTGTTTAAGTTGTTTAAAACATTCTTCACGCACTATTTTAAATTTTTCAGGGATTGAACCGCAGAAATCAGCAGTCACAGGCTCACATGCTTCGTCGTTTTTATCATAAAGACAACTATTGCTGTTCTGCGTGTCATAATAACAATTATCCTTATCCTCCCAGTATACCGCCGCGCAGTAAGCGCTTGCAGTATTATATTCCTTGGTTTCTTCATTATATTCCGAGTCCGGCCAACGCCCGGCCCGGTCGGAAAGGATTTCTTCAGCAGTTCTGTGTAATTCAGATATTTCATTTGTTATGCTCTTTTTTAACCAGTCCAGACACATCACACGTGCGTCGCCCGCTTTTTGGGTCAAGCAGAAATTTTTTGAAAGCCTGCGTGCAGGGTCAAGGCAGTTATATGCGTCTTTATAATCTATTTTTTCGCAGTAACCCCCTTTTTCATGATTAAGATTCCAGAAACTTTCCGCTTTATTACCAGCTATTGCAGTTGTTTCCAGCAGAGCTATACTCATTGCCGTCAACATTATTTTTTTAAATGTTTTGAAATTTTTAAAAGTTTTCATATTTTCTCCTAATTTCGTTTCTCATATTGTCTACAAAAAAGATCAACAACCCGATTTTCACTTGATGTAAATCAAATTGTTAAAACCATCATTTCAAGTAAATTACAGTTTTGTCAAGACTTTTTTGTTATATTGCAAAAATATTTTATAATTGTTTGATTTTATTAAAGAAATAAGTTGATCAGGTATCCGGTTTTTTTGATAATTCCCCAGTTGGTAAATATGAAAATCTATTATTTTTACCCCATTTTTGAATATTTTCTTATTTTTCAATTTTACCGTGTGATAACTGCTAAAAAAAACATGTTTTCACGGACAAAAAAGTTGATCCAAATCAACATTAGAGTTCGTAAAACGACCCTTTTTTAACCAAAAAAACTAAAAAGGTAGACAGACTTATATAAATTCTGTAAGATAATTCGCCGTTTTTTTAAAAATAACCAAAAATTGTTCAAAAAGGAGAAAAAAGAATGATTGTCAATAAAGATTCATATAATCAATTGATACACGTCAATTTTAATCGTGATTTAACTCAAGCTATTGGAATGACTATGATTCTTGAGCCTGAAATATCAAAAACTCAATTATCTCAAACAGTTACAGCAGTTTTGGGAAATACAGATATTATTATAGATGATGAAACTTATAAACAAAATGAATATATCTCTTATGAAATTCAGGAAGATACCTTTGAAGATTCAGGACGCTGGCGCAAAAAAGGAATAGCAACTCTGCCTTCCGAGACAATATCTACAAACTACAGTTACTTCAGAGTACTTCCCTGATTATGTTTCAAGTAAAACATTAATAATATTTATTTTTAAATAAATAAAAAAAAAGGGGGGGGGTATGAGGTGATTATCATAATAAGGAGGGGGGCTGAAGGAGCGTACAGCAGTCTCTCTCCGCCGCCCGGTTTTTCAGATTTCCGTATTTGCATTGTTCACTAAATCTATAGACAAATAGTTGACATAATATTCATTATTGATATAGATATAGTCTACTGTCTGCAGGAAGGGGGCCTGCATAGGCCGGAATTATCTGAAGAGAGTCCTTGGTGATTCCGGCCTGTTGAAATGCTCCCTGCCGGCGAACCCACAAGATTTTCTTGTGAGTTGGAGAACCTTTTTCCCCGCTCGGCCGCGCCCACTGCCCGGCGGCTGACCCCCCCTCTTCCGCGGCGGTCTGCCGGTGAAAAGAAGACAGCCCGTTTAATCGTCAATGATAGAAGAGTACTTAGTATCACGATTAATCGGGCTTTTTAGAAAAATTTTATATATTATTGATTTTAATTTTAAGGTTTATGAAAGAAGACCTGGTTTTTACTATTCCGCTGAAATTCGATTGCGGCCTGAAAATTACAATCAAGAAGGATTGGAGTTTTTGTATTGTTGATTTCCTGATTTTCGCCCATTCCCTGGGCGGTCTTAAATTTGATCTGAAGGATTTTGCCCGCACCCAGGATATGACTTTTAAAATTGATTTTACTGAGTGCAGGGGCACTCTGCGGATCTGGGCGGACGACCGGGAATGCTGGTGTGAGGTGAAGGGAAAGATGTGGATTCCCGGTGAGGGCTGGAAAAGTTTCGACCGCAGTCATTGTGTGAGGTATTATAAATGACGGCTCTTTTCAATTCCAATAAAGATGCTGTTCCTTATGAGGGGGATACTCCTCTGAGAATAAACCAGCATGAGCAGTTTGCCGTGGAGTATCTGATTGATCTTGACCCTGCAAAAGCCGCGGTGAGGGCGGGGTATTCCAGAAAAACAGCTTTTCAGCGGGGGTACAGGCTTTTAAACAGGCCGGATATAAACTCCCGTATAAAATTTTTCCGTTCTTATCTGGCTGAAAAATGTATGGTCACCCCGGAGAGGATTATCCGGGAGTATATGAAATGCGCTTTTACCGATATTTCCGATATTGCGGAGTATGACGGAACGGAATTGAAGGTGAAGAAACTTGAGGATATTCCTTCTGAACACAGAGGGGCTGTTTCGGAGATTACGGAGATTGAGACAAAAACAGGCGGAAAAAGAGTGAGGGTGAAGCTTTATGATAAACTGAAGGCTTTAAAGGATCTCGGCCAGCATCTCGGAATGTTTCAGGATGCCGGGCTTCATATTCATTCTGATCCGGAGACTTCCTACACGGTTGAATTCGTTCCTTCTAAATCAGAAGCGGAGAAGACGGAGAAGAGAGTGGAGGAGAAAGTGAAACTGCTGACTTCTGATTTGGAGGAATAAGTGAAGCCGGTTAAAATAAAAAAATTATGGAGTTTAGAAGGTCAAAATATTACGGATGTCCATAATAATCAATGGAGTGTTCTTGATTTAATTGAAAGAACTAAGAATTTTCCTGTTATGGAGATTCCTCTTCAGCATTTATGTATTGATTTTTCTCTTTCAGGAATAATAGTGCGTCAATTTGTAGCGCATATGAAAATGGTATTGGAGAGTAATCTGGATTATCCGGTTATTCTGGATGAAAACGGAGGTGTGTTTGATGGAAGACATAGGATTGCAAAGGCTTTATTGGAAGAAAAAACAGTTATAAAAGCTGTCCGTTTTGAGACGGATCCTTCTCCTGTTATTTCGGGGAAAAAAAAGAATGAATGAAATAGAAGAAAGTTGAAATGTATGTTTTTTTAGGCGGAACCTGTAATGACAGTGATTGGAGGGAAAGACTGATTCCTTTATTGGAGAAAGAGGGGATTGAATATTTCAATCCGGTTGTTGCTGACTGGACTGCGGAGGCTCAGGAGGAGGAAAAACGCCGGAAGAGGGAATGTGATGTTCATTTATATGTTGTTACAAAGGAAATGACGGGGGTGTTCAGTATTGCCGAAGCGGTAGACAGTGCATGGACTCCCGGAAAAATGTGTTTTTTTCAGGTGATTTCAGAAGGATTTACTGAGTCTCAACTGAAATCTTTCCGGGCTGTTATATCTCTTATTGAAGAAAGAGGCGGATTCGGATGTATAACTGATGATCTTTTTTCTGAAAAATGGCTTGTAGATGAAATAATTGATTTCAATGAAAATAACCATTCCTGATAAACTTCAATTTCTTTTTAAACCGAAAAGAATAAAAATAGCTTTCGGAGGACGGGGAGGGGCTAAAACGGTTTCTTTCTCCAAAGCTCTTCTTCTTCTTGCCCATAAAGAGAAAAAAAGGATTCTCTGTCTGAGGGAGTTTATGAATTCCATTGATGACAGTGTCCATGACAGCTTAAAAGCTGAAATAGAAAATCTTAAGATGGAGAATCACTACAGAGCGACGGCCAGGCAGATTACGGGCAGAAACGGAAGCCGGTTCCGTTATGCGGCTTTATCAAGAAATCTTTCCTCCATTAAATCAAAGCATGATTTCAATATCGCCTGGGTTGAAGAAGCTGAAACTGTTTCCCAGAAGTCTCTGGACGTTTTAATTCCGACAATCCGGTCGGAGGGAAGCGAACTTTGGTTTTCTTTTAATCCCGATGATGAGGAGGGGCCGGTTTTCAAGCTTGTGAAGCCTCATCTTGATGAAATTAATGAGAAGGGTTTTTATGAGGATGAGGATTTTTATATTGTTAAAATAAATCTTGAGGATAATCCTTTTGCTCCTCCTGAACTGATCCGGGATTCCCGGGTGATGAAGGAGACTGATTATAAAAAATGGCTTCACATTTACGGCGGGGAGGTTTTCAGTGATTACAGGGAATCACTTATTCAGCCGGAATGGTTTGAAGCGGCTGTTGATGCTCATTTGAAACTTAAATTTCCGGCTCAGGGAGTAAAAGTGGTGTCTTTTGATCCTGCTGATACAGGAAAAGATAAAAAAGCTCTTTTGTTCCGGCATGGATCTGTTGTTACTCATGCCGAGGTGTGGAAGCACGGAGAGCTTCCGGAGGCGATTGATTATTCTTTTCATAAAGCTTATGACTGGAAAGCTGATCAGTTTATTTATGATGCGACCGGCCTGGGGTGTGGAGTTAAAGTCGGTCTGGAAAAAAGAATGGAGGGAAAAAGAATGGAGGTTATTCCTTATGAAGGAGGAGGTTCCGTTGATTTTCCTCATGAACTTTATGCTGATCATAAAAGCAATAAGGATACTTTTAAAAATAAACGTGCTCAATATTACTGGCTTCTCAGAGACAGATTTGAAATTACTTATAATGCCGTTGTAAAAAATATTTATACCGATCCTGATAAAATGATCAGTATTTCTTCCGGAATATCATGTCTTTCAACTTTAAAGAATGAAGCCATAAAGGTCAGACGGAAATTGAGGGATACAACTTACATTCAGATGATGAGTAAAGAGGAAATGCTGACAAAACACGGAGTTTCTTCTCCTCATAGTTTAGATACCGCGGTTATGAGTTTTGCGAACAGGCCTTTAAAAATAAAATCTTTGAATTTGTGTTTCAGTACGGAATTTTAAATCATAGAGGGAAATATGAATGAGAAAAAGAAAGAACAGAGTAAAGAAGATGAATATTTTGAATTAGGGATTTCACAGGGGTTGGATGATGCATCTGTTTATTTAATGAATATAGCAAAGGAAAAATTTAGTTTATTCAAAGATAATGCGGAGGAAATACGGTCATATGCAGTGGAATTGAAACGGAGATCGGAAAAGATTCATTCAGAAGCCATAGCCGTAAAATCTTCGAATCCGGAGCCGCTTATAAGAACAACTTCTGAAAGATATAAATTTCCTTAATGGATCGGAGAAATGGGTTTTAATACAGAAAAGCTTCATGCTGAGGCTCTTAAGCGTTTTGACGAGATCAATAGTTCTTTTGAACAGGAACAGAGAACTCTGGCTGTTAATGATATGCTTTTTCTTCATAGTGAAAACGGACAATGGGAGGAGTTGGCCACGCAGGCCAGAGTTAATCGTCCGAAATACACTATAGACAGAATATCGGGAGCACTTGACCAGATTATCGGGGATTACAGGCAGAGCAGAATTAATATAAAAGTTGTTCCGTGCAGAAGCGGTTCTGAAGCAGTGGCTCATATTTTAACCGGTCTTATTAAAAACATTGAAAGAAGTTCTTCCGGCGGGGAGGCTTATGATAATGCTTTCAGAGAAACAGCAGAAGGAGGATTCGGAGGTTGGAGGGTTTTTTCGGAATTTGAATCAGATGATGCTTTTGAGCAGAAACTTGGAATAGAACCTGTTTTTTCTGCGGCTTCAAGTCTTTTTTTTGATCCTGATTCAAAAAAAAGAGACCGTTCTGACAGCCTTTTTGCTTTTCTTATTACTTCAATGACCCGTTCGGCTTTTAAATTAAAATGGCCTGATGCCGATGTGGAGAGTTTTGAAGATTCTTCTGCTTTATCTCAATCAAAAGCGTCTTGGTTTAATAAGGAACTGGATGAAGTTAAAGTTGCTGAATATTGGTATAAAAAGCCTGTAGAAAAAGAAATTGCTTTTTTATCAGACGGAAGAACAATTGATTTGGATGAAGAAAGAAGTGTTCTTGATGAATTGGCCGCTGAAGGAGTGAATATTGTACGGTCAAGAATTATTTCTTCTTATAAAATATTTTCGGTGGTTATGAACGGAGTTGAGTTTTTAACTGATCCGGCTGAATGGATGGGAAAATTTATTCCTTTGATTCCGGTTTTCGGGAAAACGGCTGTTATTGACAGTAAATTTTTTTCAAGAGGGATTGTAAGAAAGGCTGTTGATGCACAGAGGATTTATAATTATGCAACAAGCTCCGGTATTGAGGCCACTGCTTTAACTCCTAAAGATCCTATCTGGATGACCCCTAAACAGGCGGAAGGGCATGAACAGTCATTAACGGAATTTCCTGTTAAGAATACTCCTTTTCTTTTTTATAATCCTGATCCTGAAGCTCCCGGAGCACCGCAGAGAGGAGGTGCTCCTCAACTTCAGAATTCATTGCTTCAGCAGATTTCCCAGGCTTCTTTTGATATTCATGCTGTTACAGGGATTGAACCGGCCAGTATGGGGAATGTTCCTGAATTAAAAAGCGGCAAGGCAATTGTAAATCAGCAGAAAATGGGGGATCGGGGAGCATTTGTTTTCAGGGATAATTTAGCAAAAGCAATTGCTTATACCGGCAAGATTCTGATTGATCTGATTCCGAGAATTTATGATACTGAAAGAGTTGTTCAGATTATGGGGGATGATGATAAAATTAAAGATGTGATTATCAATGAAAAGAAAGTCAACAGTTTAAATCAGCCTGTTCTTGACAGCGAAACCGGCAGACAGGTTATAGTAAATGATCTGTCTCAAGGGGAATACAGTGTCACTGCTACAGCCGGTCCATCTTATTCAACTCAGAGAGCTGAAACGGTGGAGCAACTCAGTATTTTGGCTGGTCAATCCCAGAAAATTCAGGATTTGGCTATAGATATTATTGTTAAAAATATGGATTTGAATCATGCAGAGGAATTAGATGATAGATTAAGAAGAGATCTTATACAAAAAGGAATTATCATACCTACTGAAGAGGATATAAAGAAATTCGGTCTTGATCAGAAACCGCCTGAAGATCCTATGAATACGGCATTAATGAGAAATGTACAGGCTCAGACGGAAAAACTTTTGATTGATTCTCAGAAAGTTATTTCAGAAGTTGAAAAAAATGATGCGGATACACAGTTTAAAATAATGCAGACTCAGGAAAAAGCTGTTGATTCATTATTAAAAACTCTTGATCTTATAAAGAGAAAGCAGGAAAACGGAATTCCTGTTACAGAACAGGATTTAGAACTTTTAAAAGGACAGAAGGCCATAGTGGAGGAATTTCAAAAAGATGTTATTTTGGGTTCCGAACTTGCGGCTTCTCCGCGTTTAGGTTAATTATAATACGGGTAATTCCCGGTTTAAATCGCAGGAGCGTTTAATGGACGAAAATAATTCACTGGAAAGTGATTCCGTCGAAAAAGAAGAGACTTCGGCAGTCTCAGATAAAAATGAATCTTCTGAAAAAATAACAGAGGATGAATCTTCTAAAGAAGTAATAGAGGATGGGTCTTCTGAAGAAAAAACAGGAGATGAAAATAAAGAAAAAAAGAAAGATTTTTCCGGGGTTCAAAAAAGGATAAATCAGCTTACAGCGGAAAAATACAGAGCATTGAGAGAAGCGGAAGAGTTAAGAAACAGATTGTCTAAAGAAGAGAAAGATGTTTCCAGCCCGGTGGAGATACCGACTTTAGAGCAGTTTGATTATGATGATTCTAAATATACTGAAGCTTTAATTGATTATAAAGTCAGACAGCAGGTTGAAAAGGTTCAGAATCTTTTTTCCCAACAGGAAGAAATAAGAAGAAGAGAGCAGTCTAATCGGGAATTTGCCAAAAAAATTCAGAAAGCGAATATTCCTGATTATGTGGAGAGTGCCGAGGCTTTAGCTTCATCTGTTTCATTGCCTGCTGAATTAATTGATGCTATTCAGGAAAATGAAAATGGGCCTTTAATTGTTCATTATTTAGGAAATCATCTGGATGAAGCTGATAGAATTGTTTCTTTATCTCCTGTAAAAGCCGCTGTTGAACTGGGAAAACTTTCAGTTACGTTAAAATCTGCTAAAAAGAAGGAAATGAGTAAGGCTCCTGATCCTCCTGAGAGACTTTCCGGAGGAGGGGGTAAGTCTGAAAAAAAAATAGAAAATATGAGCATGGAGGAAATATATGCTCTTGAATAATAGGATAAAAAAATGCCGAATGCTTTTGAACAAACTGAATTAATTGTTAAATTTGCTGTTAAGGAATTTCTTAATAATCTTCAGATGTCGGCTAAAATTGATAAACAGCTTGATGAAAAAAATGTTTTCAACGGAGAAAACGGAGCAACGGTTTATGTCCGCCGCCCTGTAATGTTTGAAGCATCTGAAGGGGCTGTAATCCAGGCCGGTGAGATTTCAGATATTGAAGAAGCAACTGTTCCTGTGACTGTTGATAAAAGGAGAAAAGTTGTTCATGCTTTGACAAGTGAAGAAAAAACGCTTAATATAACTGATCTGGTTGTTCGGATAATCAGACCTTCAATGGAGGAGCTGGCTCAAAAAGTTGAAAATGATATTGCTGACCAATATAAGAATATCATTAATTTTGCCGGAACTCCGGGCACATCTCCGTCAACTTTTCTTGTCTTGGGTGAGGCCGGTGCGCTTCTGGATAATCTCGGAGTTGCTATGGAGGGAAGAAATGCTTTTTTTGATCCGGATTCCACTGTTACACTGGCAAATAATCTGAGAACTGTTTTTCCGACTGATATTGCAAGAAAAGCGATTGAAAGAGCTTCTATCGGAGAGTATGCAAATCTTATGCTTTATAAAAATCAAAGTCTTAAGATTCATACTGTGGGGGCTTACAGCGGAACGCCTCTTATTGACGGAAATAATCAGAATGTAACTTATGCCGCCAGTAAGAATTCATGGACACAGACACTTAACACTAAAGGATGGGGAGTTTCAATTACCGGGTTATTGAAAGCCGGCGATAAATTCACTATAGCCGGAGTTAATTCTGTAAACCGCCGGTCAAGAGAAACAACCGGAAATCTGGCTCAGTTTACTCTTGTTTCTGATGCTGACAGTGATGGTGCAGGTGATTCTGTTTTGACAATCTCTCCTCCGATTATTAATTCCGGTCCTTATCAGACTGTTGATAATGCTCCGGTTGATAATGCGGCAATTTCGATTCTGACAGGTGCGGCTTCTTCTCAGCATCGTCAGAATATGGCTTTTCATAAAAACTGTATTACTATGGCTTCTGCTCAGTTAGCTATGCCGGGGGGAGGAGCTAAGGCATCGAGGCAGAATTTTAAGGGCGTGTCCATGAGAGTTGTGACTCAGTATGATATTACTCTGGATAAGGATATTATGCGTTTTGATATTTTTTACGGTCTGAAAACTCAGAATCCGGAATGGGGCGTTGTAATAACCAGTTAATTTAGTTGTGATAACCAGTTAATTTATTTATAAAGGAAATATGTTTAATGAAAAAAGAGAATTGGCGGATACTTCCGCTGATTCAACGGCTGAAGAAATTGCCATTACCTGGACAGCCAATGAGCCTACCGCGGCTGTAACTCAGACAATTGCTGACGGCTCTGCCCCCACCGCGGCGGAAACAGGACAATATATAGCCAATATAAATGCACAGTTGGCTAAATTGGTTGCTGATATTGCTTCTTTAAAAACAAAGATTGATTCATAATGGCGACTGAAATCCTGGCTCCTTTAACCGCTTCCTGGGTGGAAGCGGGAGAAGGCCCTCTTCTTATTGTTCTTGTAAGCGGAACCGGATTCTGGGTATATAACGGGCCGTCTGCTCCGGCAGATGATGATAATTATATGCCGGTTAACGGCCCGGTCGGAGAAACTTCTTATTCTTATTCCGGAACGGAGAAAACTTTTGTTAAAAGAGGAGAGCCTAAAAGCGGTATAAATACAGTTGTTTCTGTTTTGGAGATTGTTTAATGGTTAATATTACAGCACCTCCTTTAAGTTCTGTTTTATCTTATCCTGGTTATGAAGACGGCTTTACAGTTGAATATAAAACAGCAACTGATATTACAGTGAAAGCAGGGGTTTTTGAAGGAAATTATAAACGGTATGTGTTGACTGCTGATGCTGTTCATACAATGACTTCTCTGGCCGCGGCGTTCGGTATTCATTATGTTTATATTGATGACAGTTTAAGTTCTCCTCCTGTTGCTGTTTTGTATGATTCAACAACATTTCCGTCCCTGGATCCGGTGCGCCGGGGATGGTATAACGGAGATGATGTATGTATCGGGAAAATAACCAGTGCCGCCGGATCAGCCACTGTTCATCGTTTCAATACGACTGTGATCAGTTCTAAGCTGATTCGGAATGAATATCCTGATTATACTCCTTTTAATCTTGCATTGAATATGGATCCGGACGGAACATGGCAGTCTCCGAATATAGCGGAATCAGATGCTTATCTGCCTGTAAATGCGGCGGAGGCGAATATATTTGTCAGTAATCTTCATGTAGCCAGCGGAATGTATATTGCGTGGCTTGATAAGGAGTCCGCTGATCTTTCTTCAAGCACGGACCACACTTTGACAGGGATGGATGCTTATTCTTATTCAAGAATATCATCCTGGGGGCCTCTTGGAGTTTCAAGAAAAATCAGAATTGCCGGCGATGCTGATGATGCGAATAATTTAACGGCCTATCTTGCCGGCGATGGTTATTCGAGGTGATTATGGCTCAATATGTATTGGAGATAAGAGATTCCGACGGCTGGCTTGCCCGGAGTTTTGAAGTTACAGATGAACATCCTGTTCCTGAAACTCCTGACGAAGGATGCACACAGGTGGTTATGACAAACAGTGTAAACTACAATGAAATTTTTTCGATTTATAATCAATATACAACAACTGTTGCTTTCAGTTATGATGAACCTGAAGCAAAAATAAATTGTTCGGGGGCTTATACTGGAAGTTGGGATATAAATTAAGATGGAAGAGAAAACTTGGATATATTATAAAGATGGTTCTTCTAAAATTGTTTTAAAAAAAGAGGCTCGAAAATTTTATGAAAAAGGATGGTCTAATACTCCTGCTACTTTTTTAAAAGAAGAGCCGG
>JABAHP010001303.1_pt6 | contig 11718 bp, 9 predicted proteins | sample 7062081 | NCBI WGS metagenome assembly JABAHP01 (sample SAMN14534357, study PRJNA622989) | marine sediment metagenome | biome: marine biome [ENVO:00000428]; feature: marine pelagic biome [ENVO:01000023]; material: deep marine sediment [ENVO:00002113] | place: India: Gulf of Kutch | collected... | reverse complement strand
GCCCACGGCGAGGGAAGCATCATATCAAAGGAACTCGTCCCGGTCATCATCTCCGGGCTTACCGGATTCAGTATGGGACACTCGTCGCTCATCGCAGAGCTGGTGCAGGAATGCAAAGAACAGTATCCGGGCAAAAGCCCTCAGGAAATAAAGGATATTCTGATTGAGGCCGTAGCGGGCGCAGGTCTCCACGAGGAGGTGGCCGCACGTATCGAAAAGGCAATGGAGGCCTTCGAAACCTATCAGAACACCATTGAGGCCGCAAAATCAGCAGATCCCGACGATATCATTCACCTTGCGGCGTCACTTGTGGACCGGGAACCGGAAACAACGCTGCTTATACTGGACGGATTCTACGAGCTTACCCCCGCGGAGACCGCCCTGGTCAGCGCCCTCATCCGGANNGCGGAGAAGCGCCCACGCCATAGCCACGGTTCCAATAAGCGGCAAATATGACGATTTATTATACTGTTATACCAGCAAAGTTAAAGATGATTTTAATGTTAAACCATCCCTGGTTTCCTCCACCGACGAGGTCCGGGAAATGGCGTATCATGCCGCAGCCTCAATGGAGGACGAGGTGGAGGCCATCGCCCGGCAGATCAAGAACGACCACGTTGCCGGGAGGTGGCGTGAACTGGAGGACGTGCTGGTGGTCTTCCCCCGGCTTTCGGACTACCGCGACCTCGTCCGCAGGGTCTTTGGCCGCTACGGTATCCCGGTGGACCTGACCGAGAAGCCCCGGCTTGTACAGACCAGAGCATATCAGGACCTGTTGGCCCTGCTGGAATCAGTGGCAGAGGACTTCCCGCGACTGACGTTCGCCCGCGTTCTGACCTCGCCATTCTTCAAGGGAATTGCCAGTGAACTGCGCCTCGCCGTACCCCGGATGGCCCTGAATGCCGGCCTGGTCAAGGGGAAGAATGCCTGGCTCCATGCCTTTAAATTATTAAAACCAAAACCTCTTACCGAACCAGCATCAAAATTTTTCAGAAAGTTTGAAAAGTTATTAAATGCCAAATATAATAGCACTTATGAGACATTATCTAATGTTATTATTGATGTTTTAAGAGACCTTGCTTTCATTCTCCCTGACGAGGAGAACCGCACAGAGACCGAGTCCGTCATCAACCGCATGGGCCAGCTTGACCGTTTCCTGGGAAGGGAGGTCTCGCTGGACGATTACATCGATTCCCTGCGCCGGGTGCTCTCGGTATCCTCACGCGGCACGGAAACAGCGGGGGTTCAGGTGGCCTCGCTCTTTCAGGTCCGGGGCCTTGAGCCACGGGTGTTATATCTTGGAGGGCTCCTCAAGGACGGAGACATCCCCTCCCGGCCGGAGATCGACTACCTTCTGCCCGACAGCGTCAGAAAGGTGCTCGGGCTTCAGGACATGCAGCGGCACATGCATCTTCAGGAGCATATCTTCCGCCGCCTGACCCTTTCGTCCCGCAGGCTTCATCTGTCCTACCCCTCCATGGAGGGCGACAAGTTCTTCCTCCCTTCGGTCTTCCTCTCCGGTGCACAGGAACGCCAGATGGAGGTAAACGCAGTATTTTCGGAACAGGAACGACAGCTGAAACACGGAGCAGCGCTGAGCGCCCCCCTTTCCTCCCAGCTTGAGGACGTGGCGGGCATTAAACGCTACACTGAAAGCACCGCCACCCGCATCACGGATATCGATGCCTATCGCGCCTGCCCCCGCAGGTTCTTTATCGAGCGAACCCTAGATCTGCGTCCACAGGAACTCATGGAGTACGAGATAGAGCCCCGCGAGCTTGGCATCACGGTCCACGAGGTCATGGAGCGGCTCATCACGGCCGAGCTTGGGGCGCAGGACGCCTTTGCCGCCAGAGCTGCCGACATTCTGGACGAAGTGCTCAGGGAGTCCCAAATTGACGATTATCTCAAGACGCTCCTTCGGGAGACCTTCCTGGCACTCGTGCCGGAGATATACGAGATAGAGGAGAAGGTACGCGAGGAGGGGTTCAGTTTCGAGAGCGCGGAGCGTTCCATGGAGGCCGAACTCCTGCCGGGCGTGAAGCTCAAAGGCAAGGTGGACCGCATCGACCGCACAGAGGACGGACGCGCCGAGGTCATCGACTACAAGACCGGCGGCGTATCGCTCACCGGCTCACGGGTCATCAGCCGGGGAGAGAACCTCCAGCTGTTCCTCTATGCCGCCATGCTCAAAGCACAGGGACTGAAGCCCGAACGGGTCGGCATCTATTCGCTCAAGGACATTCACCTGAAATGGGTTCCCTCGCGGGTCGACCTGAAAAAGGGCGACGATCTCGACCACATGATAGTTGCCGCGCTGAAACATCTTGAAGAGACCATCCACGAGATGCGCGCCGGGAACNNCTTAAACATATGGAGGGAACCATTCAAGAGATGCGCGCCGGGAACTTCCCTGCTCGCCCGCTGGACGACCAGTGGTGCAGGAACTGCCACGAGCGTCCCTACTGCCCCTATATTCAGGGCGGCGCGGACGATGAAGAGGATTCGAGATCATGAGCGCGCCCGAGAGCTATCTGGACATCACCCGGAGCGTCATCATCTCCTCGCCCGCAGGGTCAGGCAAGACCGAAAAGCTCGCCCGTCGCTATATCAGCCTGCTCGAAGGCGGCGCGGCGGTGGAGAAGATACTGTGCATCACCTTTACCGAGAAGGCCGCAGCCGAGATGAAGGAGCGGATACTTTCGATCCTTGAAAGAGAAAAGCCGGAGTTCCTGCGAACGCTGATGCCCAAGGCACCGCTCATGCGCATATCGACCATACATTCTTTCTGCCTGAAGGTGCTCAAGCGGTTCTCCATTGAGCTGGGGCTGGACCCCTCATTAAGCGTGACCGACGAGTTCACGGCCCGCAACCTCTGGACCGAATCGCTCTACGAGGGGCTCATGTCCGAACGCGAAACACCCGGAGGATTCTTCCGGATGATACGTGACCGGGGACTTCGAGGGTGGGGAACGGTCAAGCGCCGCCTGGACGAACTGCACGCCAGCACGCCCTACCCTGAACTCTTTATCCGCGAAGGCGGACTTGAGCATATTGAGGGAGACGCCCTTCATCTGATGCAGCTGTACACCGCGTGCCTGGAGCGTTATCGAAAAAAGAAACAGGAGCACCACCTCCTGGACTTCAACGACCTTGAGATGCTGGCCTGGCAGGCCCTTTCCATGGTGGCCGAGGCGCACAACATTCTCTACGCGTTCGATGAGCACACGGACCACCTGCTCGTGGACGAGTTCCAGGACACGAGCACGCTCCAGTGGCTCATCATCGACAAGCTCACCGAGGAGTGGCGCTCAGGTTTCGGCGCAAAGCGCGAGGAAGGCGTCACTCCCACCATTTTCCTGGTGGGCGACGAAAAGCAGTCCATCTACCTCTTCCGGGGCGCGAACGTGAGCCTGTTCAGGGAGGCCAAGGAACGGCTATCGGTCTGGATGGGGCCGGAGTATCACTTCATCGAGGTGAAGGACAACTACCGCAGCCTCCCGGCCATCACGAATTTTACGAACGAACTGTTCGAACGCCTCATGCCCCCCGCCCTGACCGAGGGGTGGCAGACCCGCTACTCCCCCTTCGAGGCGAACCGCATCGAGGGAGAAGGACAGGTTGAGCTTATGCTGCTTGATGCGGCGGAGAGCACACAGGAGACGCGCGCTCAAGAGGCCCGCATGCTCGCCCGGCAGATAAAGACGCTTCATGGTTCTTATGAAGTATTCGAGAACAGGGAGCAACGCCCCTGCCGTTATCAGGACATGGCGATACTGCTTAAGCGCCGCACCCATCTGGGCCTTTTCGAGGACGCGCTCCGGGACGAGGGTGTGCCCTTCGTGGTGCTCAAGGGTATAGGCTTCTACGAGGAGCCGGAGACCGCCCTTTTGCGTGATATCATCTCGTTCATCGCGGACCCCGCGGACAGGCACAGCCTGTTCTGCATCCTGCGCTCGCCTCTTTTCGGGCTGGATTACAAGACGCTATCGGGCCTCTTCCGAGCCAACACTCCGCCACTTGAGCGGCTTGGCTCGGTGGACAAAAAAGGGCTCAACGCCATTTATGTAATACTGCAAAGCTGGCTGCTTCCGCACTCCTGCCGTCCCGGGCTTGCATCCGTGCTGGAATGTGTGCTCACATCCACGGGAGGATGGGAACACTTCCATGAGAAGCAGCGTCAGGCGAATATCCGAAAGTTCATCACCATGGTCGAGGCAATGGAGGCAGAGGGTCTCTCGCCAGTGGAGATCCGTGAGAAACTTCTGCGGCAGCGCTTCGCCCGGGACGAGGCCAAGGCCAACATCAACGCAGAGGGAGTGGACGCCGTGCGTATCATGACCATCCACGCGGCAAAGGGCCTGCAGTTCCCCATGGTCTTTCTGCCCTCCATGGACGAATCCATGTCCGCCCGCACCGGAGCCGTGGTGTTCGACGACACCGGCGCTCATATCACCATGGGCTACGAGGAGGAGTATCAGAAGAAGCGCAAGATGGAGATATTCAACCGGCAGCGAGAAAAGCTCGAAGAGGAGGAAAAGCGGCTTTTCTATGTTGCCGTCACAAGAGCCATGGACTACCTGTGCATGATCGGCTCGCAGAGCCCTGAAAGAAAGATCGCCGGAAGGCTCAAGTACCTTAGCGACTGCTTCAGCCTCTTTGCCGACAATAGAGAGGAACTTCCGTTTCACATCATTACAGCAGCGGACGTTGAGGGACGCGCTTCATCTGTCGTATCCGGCTTTGGCGAGGCCGCAGCCTTTATCGACCTGCCGGAATACACCGAACCGCTGGACTACCGGCCCGCAAAGAAATGGCAGGACGTGACCGAGGAGACCGAGCATACCGAGCGCCGCCGTCACGGCGAGCACGCGACAACGCTCGGCACGGTCATACACCTGCTGCTCGAACAGCTTTCGAAAGGCATTATCACAGATGAACAACTTTCAGAGCACGCCGAACGCCTGCTGAAAACCGAACTTCCCGAGTATCATAAGGTCCTGAAGGACGTGCTCAAAGACTTTGAAGGCCTGCGGAAAAGCGGCATCATGGACAAAATTGTCCTTCCGCGTCCAGATATCACATCGCATACAGAGCTGCCCTTCGTGCTTGAAAAGGACAGTATCGTTTACCGCGGCCGCATCGACCGTGTCATCATTCAGGAATCGGAAGTGCATGTGTACGACTACAAGACCTTCCCCGTGGAACAAAAGGAGATATCCTCCCTGAATAAGGAATACCATCACCAGATGAGCATTTACGCCGAGGCCGCAGAGCGGATATTCAGGAGGAAAGCGCGGGCCTTCCTGGTGTTCACGCATTTGCCAAGGGTGGAGGAGGTGTGAGGGGAAAATGACCNNGATTCTCCGGTCAAGCCGGAGAATGACAAACGTGATTTATGGTTCTTCGTATAGCCATGCTCATTTGACCTTGACCTCTGAACAGAGCACCTGATTGAATATGAGCATCAACGATTAATAATAATTCGTCATGCTCCGGCTTGACCGGAGCATCCAGGTGACTTTCATGGATAAATGTTTTATGTATACATGCTTGCAAACCGAAGGAACGGCACACTGTACATAGGCGTCACCTCCAACTTGCTTAAGCGTGTATGGCAGCATAAGAACAAACTGTTTGATGGATTCACAAAGAAATATGATGTGAACAGGCTGGTCTATTATGAACATTTTGCGGACGTTAAAGATGCAATAAAGAGAGAGAAGCGCATGAAAAGATATAATCGCTCATGGAAACTTGAACTTATTGAAGGAATGAATCCTGACTGGAAAGNNGATTCTCCGGTCAAGCCGGAGAATGACAAAGAGTTGTGAGGCATACTAATCTTATCGCGGTAACTATCTCCCCTACTCCCCCTCCAAACAACCACACTACTCCAGAACAATTACGAACAATGCTTACGCGCCCCGGCACGCTCTGGGAGCGGCATTCCCCGGCGGGGAGGCGGGTGCTGGGTACAACATCAATGAGGAGGCACACACCCCCTATCCCTCGTCCAGTATTTCCCTTACCCGGGCGAGCACGTCCCGGGGAGAGAACGGTTTCTGTATCAGCGGAAGCGATGCCGTTTCCTTCATCTTGTCGGTCACGTTCATGGGATACCCGCTGATAATGAGCGCCTTTAAGCTCTGACGTTCTTTCCGCATCCAGCTGTATGCCTCGGCGCCGCTCATTCTGGGCATAACCAGGTCCAGGAAAACCATGTCTATCTCATCTCTGTGATCGCGGAACTTCTCCAGAGCGTCCTCTCCATCAGTCGCCTCGATAATACGGTATCCGACGGAAGAAAGCGCTTTTTGGAGAAGGTCCCTTATGGCGTCATCGTCCTCGGCGATGAGTATGGTTTCATTGCCTCCCTCAACCGCTTTCTGCGTTACTGCCTGTGTCTGCGATACTGTCATGCCCGTAAGTGGGAGATATATTCTGAAAGTCGTACCTTCTCCGGGCTCGCTGTAGACGTTTATATATCCGTCATGCTGCTTTATGATGCCGTATACCACTGCAAGCCCCAGGCCGGTCCCCCTTCCTGATTCTTTCGTGGTAAAGAAAGGCTCGAATATCTGCTGTGCGGTCTCTTGGTCCATACCCTTTCCTGTGTCAGACACGGAAAGTAGCGCGTACTCACCGGGCCGTTCAAATGCATGTATCCTTGCAAATTCCTCGTCTACCTCTATTCGTTCAAGCGTAATTATCAATCGCCCCCCGTCGGGCATGGCGTCCCTCGCATTGGTTGAGAGGTTCATTAAAACCTGATCGAGTTGGAGACTGTCGGCCCTTACGGTCAGAGGGTCCTGTGGAAGTGAAAGGCTTATCTCTATGTTTTCGCCCAGTAAACGGGAATACATTTTCACAAACTTCTCAACCGCCGCGCTTAGATTCAGCGTTATCGGGTTCAGCGTCTGTTTGCGGCTGAAGGCCAGAAGGCTCTGGGTCAGCATGGCAGCTTTCTCACCGGAGGCCATTACCATGTCCAGATAAGTCCGCGCCAGTGTTTGCTGCGGAATCTCATCCATCAGCAGTTCGCAGTACCCGATGATNNGGCTATCCCCCCCGTTAACGTGCCGATGGCCTCCATCTTCTGCGACTGACGCAGCTGTTCTTCGAGCTTTCTTTTGTCGGTAATATCGTTAATGGTCTCGATAGCTGCGGTCACATTGCCGAATACGTCCTTCATGGGATAAGACCGTATCTCAACATAGGTGTGGCCCCCTTCGCTGTCCACATGGTCGTGGACCGTCATATATGGCACGCCTTTATCAAAGGAAACCTTTACCGGACAGTCCTCTCCGCTCATGTAGCAGGGGACTTTGGAATTATGGGAGACCTCGTGACAGTATTTGCCAAGTATTCCGTCATACGTAAGACCGGTCTGTTCCTGAAAAGCCCTGTTTGCAGACATGATCCTGAAGTTGCGGTCTATGACTATGAAAGCCTCGCCAACACTTTCAAGGATATCGGTAATGAAAGCCTCCGTCTGCTTGCGCGAGGTAACATCACGGTCGATCCCACGATACCCCATGAGAACACCCTCCTCGCTGAAAAACGGCACACCGCTGCTTTCGATGACGACCTCGGCCCCGGCTTTGTGCATAGTGCTTATCTCAAGAAACCTGAAAGGTCTTCGCTCGCGGCTCACTGAAGCAAAATATTCTTCCACCCGCTTTGACTCATCCAGTGGCAGATGATCGTACAGCTTTCTTCCCAGCAGGGTATCAGGCTCATGGCCCAGCATCTCCCTCACCCGGGGGCTTACATAGGTATACACGGCATTAACGTCAACCTCCCAGATGAAATCGCTTGCGGCCTCGACAAGGCTGCGGAACCGCTCCTCGCTCTGGTGAAGCTCCTTCTCTACCCTGTCACGCTCGGCCAGATGCCGCCTGGCCCTTATTCCGGCAACGGTGATGCCGGTAAGGCCCAGCAGCCATATGACACCATGGCTGAGGTAAAGGGTTCTGATTACCTTTTGCTCAACTGCCACCAGCGGAGCAAGTGGGAGAGAAATGCCCACGCCCCCCCGAACGTCGCCCTCGCTGTACCCCTGGAACCCATGACACTTAAGACATCCGGTCCTGGTGATCATGGGCTGCATGAGCCGCAGGTACGGCTTGCCTTTCATCATGGTGAACTCGTAAATTTCTCCCTTACCTTCTTCAAAGGCCTTCAATGCCCTGGTCTCCCACTCATCCGGAGCATTCCCCTCCCAGAGCGGCTTCAGGCTGGTGATCCGTCCGCGTACTCCATACTCCACAGAGTACTCGTCCATCATCTGCCTCATCATGTAAGCGGGGTTCATAAGCGTCAGCTCTTTNNTCGCGATGTCCCGTTCGGGAATGTGCGCAAGGTTCGGATTGGGCGGGGTGCGGTTGTCAGTGACGACATAGACGCCTCCGTGGGAAGTCGCCCAGAGACGAAAGGCCTGATCTTTCTGAAAATATGCCCGTGCCGTATTCAGCGCTATCTCACGGGTCTTCTCATGCTCGCTAGAGATGCTCCATACCAGCGAGGCCAGGACACAGAAAGTCCAGGCAACAGCAACAATCGCAAGATAGACGAACAACGTCTTTTCTCTGGAATTGTATTTTTCTTTCATCCTTCCCAGGTTTCCCGCCCTTACCTGGATAGTAGAGGAAAAATATGTAGCGGTCAATATATATCAGAGAGGCTGTACGGCTGAAAACAGGGGATACTATACAAATGCATAATCACCCAGGAAATGAAGCTGAGCACCATTCCTTTTAAAAACATATTCACTGCTCTTTGGGTGAAAGTCCTTCCATTGATACGGAATACCCATTCTGACCTTCGATCGGCTCAGCAGTGTACATAATATCGACAACGTTCTTTTCTCCTCTGAATTCCATTGCAAGCTCAGCTGCACACTGATACGCTCCGGTGTCCTCATTCACACCCCGTGCTCTCACGTTCTGAACCTGAAAAACAGCGTCCCTCTGTATGTCCTCGAATTCCGGAATGGCCTTGTTGTCGATATTTAATGACTCCATCTCTTTACGCATGTTTTCCAGTTCAGTCCTTGTCTGGTCCAGTACAATCTGTATGACCTGCTGTTTTGTATTCTTGGCCTCACAAGCAGGTTCCTTACTTGAACAGGAAACCATGTAACCTGCAACTAAAATGAGCGCGACACAGATAATATGTTTTTTCATCATATCCCCTTTGTTATAGTGCGCCTATCTTAGTAATAAAATCCGGAAAGAGTCAATGCATTCACGTCTGCATAACAGGACATTAATGCAGAACCATTTGCTATCAGCTCGTCCTTTCCCCCGTAAACCAGTGATGCTATAATATCTGTATGTCAAATTGTGATTCATGTTCCCAGAACGGCCCCCTCTCCATAGGGAGTTCATGCGGTCCGGAAGACCCTGAGCACCAGCGGCTGGTGGCCGAAAAGGTACAAAACGAGGACGAGCGCGAGGCCCAGGCCACCCGGGACGCCCGCGAACTGACGCTTCAGCTCCTTCGTGACAAGGGGTACCCAGAAGACGAGATAGAGGTAGAGCCCCACTTTTCCATCGATATTCCGGGGCGCACAGAAGATGTCTCAATCGACTACATTGTCAGGCTCGAAGGCCGCCGCTTTATAGCCATCAAGTGCACCATGGCCATGGATTCCAGAGAACGGCATGTGATCTCACTGAGCAGGGTAGTAGACCGTCATATGATTCCTTACGCCGCGGTGACAGACGGCATCGGTATCCACCTTATGGACTCAGCAACGGGAAAGGTCATTGCGCAGACATCGTGCATAGACGCGTTCCCCTCGCGCGATGACGCTCTGGAGGAGTTCAAGAGGACGGAGTTCCGTGAGTATCCTGCTGAACGGATGGAGAAGGAAAAACGCGTACTTCTGGCCTTTGAATGCGCCGCCTGCCCCACCCCCAGGGACTGACCGGTGAACAAGGTCGGCTTTGTATACGACAACGTTTATCTCAAGCACGAAAACCCTCCCGGACACCCCGAACGCGCCGACCGTCTGAAGGCCGTCATTAACGAACTCAAGGCGAGCGAGGTATGGGACCAGCTTGTGCACATCACCCCGCGCAAGGCCACTTTCGACGAACTGCTCTATGTACACACAGAAGAACACGTAGAGCACATGAAGCGTTTTACTGGCTACGCAGACCCCGACACCTATGTCTCGGAGGGAAGCCTGGAAGCCGCATTGTTCGCAGCAGGAGGGGTGATGGAGGCCGTCGACCAGTGCAGGGCGGGTGAGATACAATATGCCTTCTGCGCCGTGCGCCCACCAGGCCATCACGCTGAAGCCAACCGCGCCATGGGCTTCTGCCTTTTTAACAATATCGCAATCGCGGCACGCCATGCGCAGCGGCAGGGATACGAGAAGGTCTTCATTGTGGACTTCGACGTCCACCACGGGAACGGCACCCAGCACATATTCGAGGATGATCCCACTGTCTTCTATTTCAGTACACACCAGTCACCCCACTACCCCGGTACCGGGGCTACACAGGAGAAGGGAACAGGCCCAGGGAAAGGGGCTACCGCCAACTATCCCATGCCCTCGGGCTCCGGGCACAAGGAGTATTTTCAGGTCTACAACGATATTCTTCCCGGACTCATCAAGGACTTTGATCCCGATATCGTGCTTGTCTCGGCGGGGTACGATATTCATGCCCTTGACCCGCTGGCTAACATAACCATCCGGGAAGAAGGCATTCGTGCCATCGTGCAAGGCATTCTTGCTGGAAAGAACGTTCCCACGGTCTTTGCCCTGGAGGGAGGGTACAGCCTTGAGGGTCTTTCGCATTCCATCCTGACTACCCTAAGGGAGCTTTTATCCTTTAACTGCTGAAAAATGTTACAATATTGGTGGTATGACACCTAATTCGGTTCTTATTATAGAGAACGAGGCAACCACCGTCACGATGGTGGAACGTTCGTTACAGAACGAGGGGTATACCATCATCAAAGCAACGGATGCCGAATCAGGCTTTGCTCTTGCAAAGGAAACCATACCCTCCATCATACTTTTGAACCTTGCAGTAGAAGGCTCCAACGGGCTGGAGATATGCAAGACCATTCATACCACCGACGAACTCAAGGACATTCCGATGATACTGCTGACGCTGAGGGAGGGGAAGTTCGATCCCATTTATACCAAACTCTACGGTATCGTGAATTTCCTGAAAAAGCCCTTTACGCCGGAACAGCTGCTTGAATCCGTCCGTGAATTCGCGCCGTTCCAGGCCGGAGAGAGAGAGCCCGCTTCGGAACCGGTGCAGGAATTCCCAACGGTCGAAGATATTGAAGAGGAAACCCCTGTATATGCGGGAATAGACGAGCCCATTGAGCCGTCCGAACCCGAAGAACTCGAGACAGACGCATATTCCATTGACGAGGACATTTCCCTGGAAGATGTCCAGGCCTCAATGGAATTGCCTGAGGAATCACCTGCAGGCTTTGATACTGACTCCATCGAGGAAAGTTATTCAGGGCTCTCCGATGAATCAGAGGGGATGGAACAATTCGCCCAGGAATCCTTCGGAGTTGAAGAGGAGCAGGCCTATACAGGAGGCATTCCTGAGCTGGAGGAACCCTCCACAGCGGAACAGGAGCTTCCCTCTTTTGACGAGAACTCCTTTGAGATGCCCACCGAAGAACCGGCACCTCAGGACGAAGTGCCCTTTGAGATGCCCGCCGAAGAACCGGCAC
>JABAHP010012815.1_pt1 | contig 11727 bp, 7 predicted proteins | sample 7062081 | NCBI WGS metagenome assembly JABAHP01 (sample SAMN14534357, study PRJNA622989) | marine sediment metagenome | biome: marine biome [ENVO:00000428]; feature: marine pelagic biome [ENVO:01000023]; material: deep marine sediment [ENVO:00002113] | place: India: Gulf of Kutch | collected... | reverse complement strand
GACGCCCCGGGGATGCAATTGAGAAACACATCCATGCCCCGCATCCGGTCCAGGTTGTCATAGACTTTTTGGACGGTGCCGTCCGTTGGCACGCCGTCAAAGAATTCCAGTTTGCCAATCGGCGTGTCTACGGTATCCGGTGTGCTGATCGATTCCAGTTCTTCAGGACTCACTTGGTTCTTCATTTTCATTTCTCCTTTGTATCTCGGGCTGCCAGCCGGCTGGCGACCGGCAGCCCAAGGTTGCCTATCTCCCCTAGTCGACGGTACCGGCAGCAATGTCATCGGCAGCCACCACATCGCCCTTGGCGTCGGCGGCAACCAAGCTTTCACCGGCGACCACGTTGCCCTCATCGTCGACCACCGCGCCGGACGCGTACTGGGCGAGCTCGCCCGAAAGCTCGTCGCCCACGGTCAATGTTACCACCTGAGCGTTGTACCCGGCCATGCTGTCGACGGCGGCCTCGGTGTAGACATCCTCTAGCAGCATTAGCAGAGCCGAGGTGTCAGGCGACAGGGCCTCACCGATCTCTTTCAGATCGCCCTTCTTGATGGGTCGGCCCAGGTACTTGCCCGCCACGCCGCCAACCACTGCGCCGCCCACGGCCCAGGCCAGCACTCCGGCGGGGCCACCGATCAGAGCCAGCAAACCACCGCCGATTGCGCCGATGGTCGCCCCCAGGCCGCCGTGGCCCGGCTCGTGGATGTGAACCTTGCCCTTGGCATCCTGCTCGACCACGGCCTGGGCCAGGATGGCATAGCCATCCAGCGCGCCAGATGACTTGGCTTCCTTGACGATCTCGTTGGCCGTATTCTGGCCCTCGAAGCACAGAGCCACAATGTCATAGATTGCCGAACTCGTGTCTTGATCACTCATGTTTTTCTCCTTTTCTTGAGTCATGTTTTCTGCTTGCAAAAGGATATTCTCTCTCAGCCCGGAACATGTCTAGAATATCATGGTTTGCCTGGAAATTCATGTACCAGAAAGATGCAAAAAGGTTTACTCTAGGGGGGGAAGAGTTTATAGAGGTCATGGCCAGGGTGGCTTCTGCCGCCCAGGAAGCCGTGTTAGGTCACACAAAGAAACGGCTGGAACCCCTGCCAAGGGCTCCAGCCGCGGTATCCACTGGACAGGATCACACGGGAGGCAAAATGCCCAGCGCTCTGGCCCGAGCCACGGCCTGCTGCCGTTTCCGGACGCCTAGCTTGCCATAGATGCTGTGGGTATGCCGCTTGACGGTACCCAGGGCAATGACCAACTCCCGGGCAATCTCCCGGTTGGTCAGCCGCCGGGCAAGCAAAGCCAGAACCTCCATCTCGCGCTCGGTCAGTGATTCGACCAAACCATCAGCCTCTCCCCGCCTGGGTACCTCGGGCCGCTGGATGTCAGGAGCGCGGGGTTCAGCAGTTGCCGGGCCTGCAGTCGGTTCGGTGAATGCTGTCAATACCTGGTTGAGATGGAGAGCAATTGCAGACTGCAAGCTGCCGTCTGCAACACCGCGGGCGCCGAGCTTTTGCAGCAGGGCAGCCATCTCGGGTCCCAAGTCCAAAAAGGGTCGGATGATCCCGCCCGGCTGGGCTAGGGCCAGGGATTCCGTCAATTTCGTAAGCGCCGCTTGCTCTTCGCCGCCGGCGTCGAGGAGCAAGGCCTGGAGAGCCAGCACATCAATTCGAACACGGGTGTTATGAGTCGAGACCACAAGACTGTGAAGGCCGTCGAGCAGGCCGGCTGCTTCCTGCCGACTTGCAGATGTGTTCTGCTTCAGAAGAACCTTCACCTCTGTGAGTCTTGGTACGTAAAACACGTAGGGCGCGGAAAGCAGATCGTGGAACACTCTCTGCGCCGACTGCCATGCCTCGGCTATCCGCTCCTGCCGGACGGCAAGTTCCCATTGGAATGCCCTGGTGAACCGCACTAGCCACCGGTTTTCGATTTCCAGAGAATACTCGAGGACGGATTCAGCAACCTGCAACGCTTTGTCACTGTGCCCCCAGGCTGTGTAACAGAGCGCCTGTCCAAAGGCGCAGTGTGCGTAGTAGTGTGCCCTTGCCAAGTACCGTTCCGCGACTACGGCTGCAAAGTGCGGCTCCGCCTCGGCGAGCTCGTTGCGGACATAATGCAAGCAACCTAGAAAGTACCTGCCAAAGGTAACAGACTCGGGTAGATTGCGTTCTTTCCCTAGCCTGAGTAGTTGGAGAGCTGGCTCCTTCATCCCCTCGATATTGCCCTCCAACCACTGTATGACACACAGGCCCATCAGCAGCTTTGTAGCGAGCACACCGCTGGACAGTGCATATCTATCCTGCATATCATGGATGAGCCTTGTGGCTTGGTCGAGTTTACCCCTTGCTTGGTAGGCCATCGCCAGTATCAGGAGGGTCTGCCCCCTCATGGAATGGGCCTCAGGGTGAAGTGCGCTCAAAGTACGCTCCGCAGCGGAGATGGCGCCATCGATTTCGCCGGCTGAGTATAGTTGGGTTGTGCGCAAGGCGTCGATCTCAGCCTCGACTCTCCCTCTTTCGGGCGACTCGGGGGTGGTCTCCAGAAGGAGTTCCTCAATCTGATCTGGATCCTTCAGTGACTGCCTCCAGCGGGAATAGTACATCATGCTGCACCAAGCTTTGGTGGTGAGTAACTTGGGATTGTTCACAATGGTTTCAGGAGGCAACTGTTGCAGCAACCGATCCAGACGATTCCATTGTTCGGTGTTGGATAGATTGTAGCGCTGCTGTTCGACCAATTGCACCGCGCGTGCGGTGTCTCCCGCAGCCAGCGAATGCTGCAATGCTTCTTCGAGTTCACCGTTACCCGCAAACCAGGCGCTGGCCCGGGCGTGGAGCGTGGCGATCTCGTTCGGGTGGCGCGCACCCTCCAGCCGAAGCCGCAGGAGATCCCGGAATAGATGATGGTAGCGATACCATATCCCTTCTGGATCGAGCGACACCAGGAACAAGTTGGCCCGATTCAACTCGTCAAGCAGCGCTGCGCTTGGAGATGATGGACGACGCGCCAAGGGACTGGCGACGAAAGACGCCAATTCATCCTGGCCAGGTAGCGGTCTTTCGTCCTTCGCCTGTGGTCCGCCTGTGCCCCGCGAAGCGAGAGTATCGTCAATGACCGCGTCACAAAGCCCAGCGCGGAACCGTCCCAGGATCGAGGTCTGCAACAGAAATGCCTGGACCTCCGGCCGTTGCTGGTTCAGCACCTCGCCCAGCAGATAATCGGCCACGTGGGCGCTGCTAGTCCCCTCGAATCGCTGCACAAAAGCCTCGACATCGGACAGGCTCCGCATGGACAGGGCAGCCAGCCGCAAGCCGACGATCCAGCCCTCGGTCTTGTTACCCAACAGGTCCGTCGTTTCTCTTTTCAGCTGCTGCCCGACCATCCCCTCGAGGAAAGCATGGGTCTCCTCAGGCGTGAAGCGCAGATCGTCGGCGCGCACTTCGAGCATTTGCTGTCTGGCCCGTAGGCTGGTCAGGGGGAAAAGTGGGTCGGTGCGCGTGGCGATGGCCAGGTGCATCTGCGGCGGCAATCGCTGGATGATGCTTGCCAGCAACTCATGCACTGGTTCGTCCTGGATCTTGTGGTAATCATCCAACACAAGGACAAAGGGTCCATCAATCTGGTCCAGTTCGTTAAGCAGGGTCCCGACAATGATAGTTAGTGGAGGCATCGAGGGCGCCTTCAGCAGGGACAAAGTCTCGTTCACGGCATCGGCAAAGAGGGTCTGGATGGCAGCCAGCAGGTAGCTCAGGAACACAACGAGGTCGCTGTCTTCCTCATCCAGCTGTAGCCAGGCGCTCGGACGGTCGCAGGCTTCCAGCCACGTGGTCAGCAGGGTGGTCTTGCCAAAGCCAGCCGGGGCCGAGATGAGCGTCAGGTTGCGATCCAATCCGCGATTGAGTCGCTCCAGCAGTCGGGGGCGGGGGATCAGCTCCCCAGGGATGCGGGGCCTGTAGAGCTTGGTCCGAATGAGTGGAAGTGTGTCTGTGCTTCCTGCCATCGCCTTTCTCCTCGCGCTCATTATATCACGTCCAACTAGAGGCGGCAACAGCGTGTCCATCCAGCATCGGGGGCTGGCATTGCTATCGACGTAGTACTCAACGGCCCAGGCAGCAGTTGACACGGGATGGCACTCCTCACCGAGCCGAACCTGGAGCATCTCGGACTAGAAAGGTGCCGATGGTCAGAAGGGCCGGGATCGCGTGCGGAACTTGTGAGGCACCCAAAGGCGTGACGCTGCCCTCGTCAAGCCAGCCAAGGTAGAAGCCAGTAGTCGGCAGCATTGTGAAGAATCGCGCCCAATCGAAAAAGATGCACGAGCAGGATGCGTATTGCCGACATCACTCGCCTGTTGTTCCTCTTTGCACTCGGCAAAATACTGTACAAACGTATAGTGTCAGGGACCGGCAAGTATGGTATAATAGCCCTGCAGGTGGCGCTTTAGGGCCTGGTAGACTGCCGATGGACCAGGAAAGTGGTGTGAGGGGATCGAGCAACACCCCATCCTGGCCTGTCTTACAGCGGCCCCAAAGCCCAGGAGGCCAGAGCTTGGCCTGAGTACGAATCTTGACCCAAGGAGGTAATTGTGAGCGAAGAACAGATCGAGCCCACCGGACAAGACGTAGAGGAATTGCCGCCCGAAGAAGACGCCGAGCCCGCCGGGCAAGAGGTAGAGAAAACGGCATTCGAAGAGCAGCCGGCAGACAAGAGACCTGTGTGGTTGACGGTGATCATCGTCATCGCAGCCGTCGCGCTCCTATGCTGCCTGCTAGCCGTCTGCGCCGCAACAGTCACCTATCTCTTCTCTGATGGCGACGTAGCCACCCCGACGCCGGTTCAACCGGGGAAGGCCTACATTTCCATCACCGAACCGGTCCAGGGTGCGGTAATGGACATCACCCAACCGATCGCCATCGCCGGTCGTGGCGGCGGGCTGTTCGAGGGCAACGTCGTCGTCCAGGTCATCGACCGCGACGGAAACATCCTGGCCCAGCAGCCAACCGTCCTGCAAGGCCCTGACGTGGGCACGGGCGGCGAGGGGACCTGGGACGTGCAGCTCACCGTCGAAACCCAGCCGGGCATGGCGGGCCAGATCCGCGCCTACTCCACATCCCCGAAGGATGGCAGCGTCACAGCCGAGGATCGCGTGGATGTGAGCCTTGGTAGCACGCCGGCGGTGCAGGCCTATATCCAGATCGATGATCCGGTTTCCGGGCAGACTCTGGACATAGACAACCCGGTCACCGTCCGGGGCAAAGGCGCCGGCCTGCCTGAAGGCAACGTCGTCGTCCAGGCCCTCGATCGCGACGGCAATGAGCTGGCCTTGCAGCCGACCATCCTGCAAGGTCCCGATGTGGGCACTGGCGGGGAAGGGACCTGGGAGGTGCAACTCACCATCAAGACCGAGCCGGGCATGGCCGGCCAGATCCGCGCCTTCTCCCCGTCGCCTCTCGACGGCAGCATCATTGCCGAGGCCCGGGTTGAGGTCAGCTTTGGCAGCACTCCGGTCGGGCCTGTCTTCCTGGAGATCGGCGAACCTGCCGACGGAGCGGTGCTCGATACGGCCAATCCCGTCCCCGTTAGCGGCACCGGTGGCGGCTTGCCCGAGGGCAACGTCGTCGTCCAGGCCCTGGACGCAAGCAACAACGTGCTCGCGGAGCAGGCAACCATCCTCCAGGGTGCAGACGTAAGCACCGGCGGGGAGGGCACCTGGTCGGTCGACCTGATCGTGCAGCCCCCTGCCGGTACCATCGGCCAGATCATAGCCTTCTCGCCCTCGCCGGAAAGCGGCGAACCTGTCGCCGGTACATCCGTCAACGTAACATACGGCGAAGAGGTGCTGGAGCTGGAAGGGCCGACCTGGATCCTGGAGCGAACCCTGCTCAGGACCGAGATCACGGCCATCTTTGAGGATGGGAAGCTGACCGGTTCGGCCGGGTGTAACACCTACAACGGCACGTACACGATCACTGCCGGGGCTGAGGAAAACGAGATCGAGATTGGACCTCTGGCGACCACGAGGATGGCCTGCCAGGAGAGGGTCATGGACCAGGAAGCCCGGTACCTGGGCGCCCTCGAGGAAGCCGAAACCTACATCATCGAAGGCACAACCCTGACCATCTACGCTCCAGGCGGTGCGCTGATCTTTGAGGCAGAGGAGGAAGAGTAGGCAACAGGAACGAACCATCGCTGGGATGTGGGGCTCCTCGCCTCAGCGGAAACTCTGAACACAAAAACACCCGGCTTGGGCGATTGTCAAAGCCGGGTGTTTCTTTTATCCTGCTTGGTCAGCCAAAGCCCCGCCACCAGATAGGAGGCGAGCCGGACAAGATCCAGGGACCCGGATCGTCAGGCTTGATCCTGTCCCCCCGCATGCTGATCAGGTTCTCCTCGCGCCGCCAGATGGCGCCCGACTCGTTGGCCTTGTCCTTCTCTTTTGGCTCGTGGATGATATAGAAGCGCACCGGTTCGCTCTCTGTCTCGTTCCCCGCCGCGTCAAAGGCGACGACGTGCACGGCGTGTGACTCGGTGTAGCCAACAGTGCTGGAAATGACCATGAAACCGCTTTCCCAGGTCTGGGTGATGACCTTGCCGTCCTCACTCACATCCACCCAGGTGACGCGCACCTCCTCAGTAGACCACGAGCCATCGGGGTTGGTGATGACCCGCGTCTCGCTGATCGGCTGCATGTTCGGGTTCAGCTTCAGATCGTGCATCTCCAGCACCCACTTGACGGCGTACGGCTCGACCACGGTAAAGTCTACCAGTTCATTATCCAGGTAGATCTCGACCCTGTCGATCTGGACGTTGTCGCTCACATCGGCCGCGAGGTTGGCCCACTCGTCGGCAGCCTCCACCTCGTAGATGCGTCCGGGCCATGGATAGCCAACGGCGGCCGTCGGAGGCGTGTTGTCCACGGTCACGTAGATCGTCGCCCGTCTGAAGCTCTGGCTGTGGTCGACCACGGTGAGCTGCAACGTATACAGCCCATCCTGCAATCCTCGCACGTCCCAGTACTCCAGCACATTCTGATCCACCTGGTTGTAGTGATCACCGCCGATTTGGCTCCAGGCTGACGGATTGAGACCCTCGCCAAACTCTAGCCGGTAGAAGGCAAAGTTGCCGGAGCGGGCATTACCAAAGATCGGTACGATCTCCTTGACGTGGCTGCCCAACGTCGGGTCGAGGATCACCACCTCTCCTCCCTCGGGGCTGCAGCCATAGATCTCGTCGCGCTGGGTGGGAGGCTGGGGAATGCCCTGCTCGCGCACCCAATCGGCAGCTTCGGGCGGATAAACCTCGTAGACACGATCTTCCACCAACTCTGGCGGTGTGCAAGCCGTGGCCAGCTTGCCCGACTGGCGGTTGACCCGCTCCACCCGGTGGACGTTGCAATACTCTGTCGGCTCGGTGCCCTCGATAAAACGTGCGTTGACCCGATTGGGACAGTGCTCATTGGGCAAAAGTCCCGAAACAGCACAGACCTCCACCTGGGTCATCCCGGGCGGCGCAGGGAACTTTTCGATCACCTCGCCCAACAATCGCTCGGCATATCCTTCATTGTAGATCCGCTCCATGACATTGTGCCAGACAGGCCCCGCGCCACGCGAGCTGGAGACACCCTCCATTGGGGTGTTGTCGTTGTTGCCCACCCACACACCGGTCACAATCTGAGGTGTGTAACCGATGGTCCACACATCCCGAAAGTCGGTTGTGGTACCAGTTTTGGCCGCAGCCGGCCGGCTCAACCGCAGGGCGCTATTGGAGCCAAAAGCCGCCGCCCGAGCGTTGTTGTCCGAAAGGACGTTGGTCAACAGGTAAGCCTCTTGAGGTGAGAGCTCGCGGCCGTCGGCCAGAACCACGTTGCGCGCCTCGGGCTGGGTGTATTGCCACAACACATTCCCCTCGCTGTCCTCTACCCTCAAGATCGAAACAGGATCCAACTGGCGGTAGCCAGGCCGTGGGTTCTCGGCTGGCTGGCCCATCATCACACCATTGTTGGCAAAGACACTGTAGGCGTAGGCCATATCCAGCAGCCATACCTCCCCACCGCCCAGGGTGAGGCTCAGTCCATAGTAGTCCAGGTCTTGGTTCAGGGTATTGATGCCCACGGCATGGGCCGTTCGGATGACGTTGCCCACCCCCACCATGTCCAGAACCTTGACGGCGGGGATGTTGTAGGACCGGGCCAGCGCGGTGCGGAAACTCTGGGGACCGTGATACTTGCGGTCATAGTTCTCCGGGCAGNNGGAAGGAGGTCACATAGCTGAAGGGCTTGAAGGATGACCCCGGCTGCCGGGGCGCCACGGCCACGTTCACGTTGCCGTCGATCTCTTCGTTCCAATAGTCAATGCTGCCCACCATACCCAGGATCTCACCGGTGCGGGCGCGCATGACCACCACCGCTGCGTTGGAGACGTCTTTGCCCTGCTCCTGTAGGGCGGCCACCTGGGCTCGCGCCTCCTCTTCAGCGACGCGATTGATGTCCATGTCCACCGTGGTAAAGACCCTGAGTCCTCCGCGGTACAAGAGATTGGTCCCAAACTGGTCTTCTAGTTGCTTGCGAACGTACATCGAAAAGTGCGGGGCCAGGATGTCGTACCGCTTGAGCATGGAGGTGTGAATGCTCAGGTTCTCTGCATAGGCCGCGTCCGCCTCGGTCTGGGTGATATAGCCCTCTTCCACCATCCGGTCCAGGGCGATTTTTTGCCGCTTCTTGGCCGGTTCGGGGTTGTCGATGGGATTCATGGCCGGATACTGGACGATGGGCGCCAACATGGCGCTCTCGGCCAGGCTCAATTCCTGGGCATGCTTGCCAAAGTAGACCTGTGCGGCCGCCTCCACACCGATGGCCCAGTTCCCATAGTAGTTGGTATTCAGATACCATTCCAGTATCTGGTCCTTGGAATAGAGCCGCGAGATCTCGAGGGCCAGCATGGCCTCTTTGATCTTTCGGGCATACGATATCTGGTAGCGCTCCTCCTCGGGGATGAGGATATTCTTGACCAACTGCACCGTGATGGAGCTACCGCCCTGAACCCCCTCCCCCTGCAGGTTCAGGAGGAAGGCACGTGTGATGCCCTGCGGGTCGATGCCTATGTTGCTATAGAACGTCTTGTCCTCCAGGGCGATGGTCGCGTTGCGAAAGTCCTCAGGGATCTGCTCCAACGGCAGCATGGTGCGGTCACCGCGCCGGGGGTCAATGACCTCCATGAGCAACACCTGGCCGGTCCGATCGTAGATCTTGGTGGTCTCGAATTGCTCCTGGCGGGTGACGATCTCGTTGGGGTCGGGCAAGTCTTTGGCATAATAGCCATACACACCCACCACCGTCCCCACGCCCCCCAGCATGGTCAGCACGGTACTGACCACCGCCAGGACCACCAGCCCAACGGCGATCTGCAGCAGGATCTTGGCGATACCGCCCTTGGCCTGCTTGCGACGTTGGCGCCGCTGGCGCAACACTACAACCCTTTCCTGTGCGTTCATTCACCACTCCGATCCAAAGCTACCCAGCACCTGTCATCCAATCCCAAGCACTAAGCCAAAGGGGGCAGCAGACCGCCCGGCGGCCTTCTCCCCCTTCTCCACGGTCTCATGTTAGCAGAAAACGACCGAAAACGCAAACTCTCCGGCAGCGAGCAACACCCGGCTGGCCGTCACTTTGCCCACGATTGTCCCACGATCTGGTCCCGAATCGCTATCACACCCATGGACCACGCCACCGCCCGATCAGCGGAAAAGCTCAACGGCCATGCCCTACAGGCTGGCGGCAGAGCTCACCCCGCCAGGCCTGCCGGGGTGCCTCACACATCCTGCTCTATGCTCATGATCACATTGNNCCTGCAGGCTGCGGGTGAAGTCCAATCTTCCAGGCCCGCCGGGGTGCCTCACACGCCATACTCTATGCTCATGATCACATTGCCGGCCGGGTCAGGACAGATGACCTGGCTGTCCGCCTTTAGCCAGTCCCCATCCGCCAGAGGACGCTGCTTGGCCGGGAGGAGTGGCAGTACGGCGTGTAAGGCATAGAGGCAGAAGTGGCGGCCGGCCGGGATGTACAAGCGCCCGCTGCGCAGGACAAAGTGATCTCCTGGCTGCATCCCCGAGGTACACTTGCCCCGGACCTCTTTGACCACCACCCGCAGGTCGCGCAGGCCGCTACTATCCTCCCCGGTACGTTCAACGCGCCCCACCGGCCCGCCCCTTTGTTCACTCACTCCCGCTTCGACCCTGCCCACTCGTTCGATCTTGAAGATCACCCGGCCCTTGGGATCTGGACATTGGGCATGATGCACTCGCCACATCCAATCCTGGTCTTGAGGCTCGGCGATCTCGCGCTCTTTGGGGGTGATGAGTGGCAGGATGCTCTGCAGGGCCCACATGCAGATGTAACCACCCTCGGGAATTCTGATTTCGCCATCTCGCACCATGAAATGGTCACCCGGTTTCATGGGCGGCTCCGCGGTGCATGTCCCCATCACCTTGGTGACGGACACCTTTAGCTCGTACATCAACCCGTCTCCTATGCTGACAGGATGTTACTGGGCTTGAGATTTGCGACCGGGGCCGGGTGGAGGGTCAGGAGTCCTGAAGCCCCAATTCTGCCAGCTTTTCCGGCATGGGCAGGCCAGTCGCCACGTCCCACCCCCGGGCACGGTAGTACTCGTCCAGCATGGGCTCCAACTCTAGCACCGATCCGGTGCTGGGACCACTCCCCTCGGGCATCGGCTCTTGCAGGAAGCGCTTGGGCAGCAGATCGTCCTGGCGGGTGATGCCCTCGCGGGCAATGAACAATCGTTCCAGGTTCACGATCCGCTCGCCAATCCGCCGTACCTCCTCACCTGTCAAGTCCCAACCGGTGGTCGCCTGCAGCAGCTCTGCCGTGCCATCCCAGTCCAGAACCTCCATGTTGTTGTAGGTGTTCTTGCACACCCCGGTGGCATCCGAGATGGCGGCCATCTCCTCAAAGTGCTTGACCACCAGCCCCTTGCCCTTGTATTCCAGGCGGAAGGCCGTCTCGGGGATGCCGTAGCGGCGGATGCCCTCTTCTGGGTCGTTGGAGAACTCGAACCACGGCTCCGAGCGCAGGTGATCGGCCCCACGGCTGGACACGGCGTTGCCCAGGCCATAGGCCTTGATGCTCCGCACGTCGGCCTGGAACAGCTCCAGCCCTTTGCCGTGGAGGGCAAACTCTTCAGAGCCCCGACCCAGGCGCTCGGCTGCCTTTTGGACACCATCGGCCAGGCTGTCGCCAAAGCCTTCCCGGAAGGCCACCTTGTGGATCAGGGCCAGGATTGTCTCGCCGTTGCCCCAGGCCAGGTCCAGCCCGTCGGCCTCCTGGCGAGCGATGAGACCCCGCTCATGGCACTCCATGGCCCAGGCGATCACCTCGCTGAGGGTGATGGCGTCCAGGCCGTAGCGGTTGGCCAGATCGACACATTTCAGCCCCAGCGCCAGGTCGCTGTTGCCCACGCGCGCCGTAAAGCCAGCCAATGGCTCGAACTCGGGTCCCTCCAGGCGCAGACCGGGGAAGCGAGGATCGTCCACCACCAGGAAGCGGCTGCAGGGGATGGTGCAGGCAAAGCAGGCTTTGCTCTTGACCTTGTACAGCGTCTCAATCGCCTCGCCGCTAACGGCAGCCGCGTTCTCGAAGCGGCCGCGCCGGAAGTGCCGGGTGGGCAACCCGCCGATGCCATCGAGCGCATTGATGAGCTTGGTCGT
>JABAHP010000370.1_pt5 | contig 11727 bp, 11 predicted proteins | sample 7062081 | NCBI WGS metagenome assembly JABAHP01 (sample SAMN14534357, study PRJNA622989) | marine sediment metagenome | biome: marine biome [ENVO:00000428]; feature: marine pelagic biome [ENVO:01000023]; material: deep marine sediment [ENVO:00002113] | place: India: Gulf of Kutch | collected... | reverse complement strand
CTGCAACAAAAGTCTTCCCTACCCCGCCCTTTCCAGCTATAGCAATTTTCGTACTATTCATCTCCTAAGTTCAGTCTTTCAGACAATTCATGGGCTATGTTACGGTACCCCGCCCTATCCATGATTTTTTTGACAGACTTGAAGGTAGGAGAGTCCGAAGGAATCTCAAGGAGGGACCGCCCCTCAAGGTTATACTCCATAACCATTTCGTCATCAAGAATCCTTCCTAGATAATCAAATGGTTGAACTTCTGCCTCTTTTCCTAATCTTTCAGAAAAACGATATCCACCAACGAGGTAATAATTACTAAACTCAATACCCACCTCTTTCATAATTTTATAAGATCTTTCAGCGTTATCGAAACTTTTCTTGGAAGGATCAAGAATATTAAAAACGGAACCAACTGACTTGGTAATTCTACGGTTCAAGTGTTCAACCCCGGCAGGTGAATCTACAAGAACATATCGATAGTTTGAAGCCCATCTATCTATTATCTGACTGAGAGCGTTGTCTGGCAAACAGTAACACCCCTCTACCCATTTGGTACCAACACTAAGAAAATCGAAGAACCCCTTCCCCTCATAAAGGGTTCCTTGAAAAAGGAAGGGTTCTATCTTATCTGTTGGGCTCATACCCACCATCCGAGCCATTTTTCTTTCCTCAAGAATATCGGAAAGAACCTCGGCTACGGTCTCTTTTCCCTCACCTTTTAAATCGATACCGAGCATATCAGCTAAACTCTGATCTGGGTCTGAGTCAACGATTAACAGTGGTGTAGAACCCACTTCGGCGAAGTATCGTGCCATCATCACTGTGAAAGTGCTTTTCCCAGTTCCTCCCCTACCGGTTATAACAATAATGTTGCTGCCTTGCTTCATTGTTCTTGAACCTCGTTAAAATCGTGATTTGCTGCGTATAATTCCTCGACTATTATCTGAGTGGTTCTTTAAAGATGTTTCAATCAATTGCTTGAGCTTGGAAAATACTCCTTATCCCCCGGGATGTAGAGCGCTTTTGAGTATTCTTCAATAAACTCAGAGTCAAGTATCAAATCTACGTAAACCATTTTTTCCGCAATCTCCAGTGCTTCAACCCTTTTTTTATCAGAAATTAGCGTTGCATAAGCTCCTGAAAGGGAACCATTACCAATTGGCTTGAATTGGGAATTTGGAAACTCAGGAAACAAACCGATTTTAACAGCGTTATCGAGATTAGTGTAGTTACCGAAAGCCCCAGCTAAATAAACGTGTTTAGCATCTTCTATTCCGATCTTAAGTTTCTTCATTAAAACTGTAATAGCACCACATGCAGCTGCTTTTGAATCTATCACGTAGTCAAGGTCGCCTTGAGTTATCACAATATCCTGTCCGATCTCGGTNNAAAATCCGTGATACCAGGAACGAATTTGCCAACAAAATCGATCAATCCTTTTTCATACATTTCAGCAACGACATCTATTAGCCCTGAACCAACAATACCTTTAGGCTTGTATCCACCGATAACGGAAATATCTGAAACAAATGTATAAGGGTCTATCTTCACGTGATCAATACCTCCAGCAGCCCCCCTCATACCATGTCTAACCCCCTCCCCCTCGAAGGCAGGGCCACTTGCACAGGAACTGGAAAAAAGCCAGTCTGAATTACCGAAAATGATCTCACCGTTTGTTCCCAAGTCAACAATTAACCCCAATTCTTTTGATATATGCATATTAGCAGCTAATACGTCTCCAATTGCATCTCCTCCTAGAAACCGGCTCACATTAGGTAGGCAATAGGTATATGCTTCAGGATTAGTTTCGAGCCCTATATTTCCTGCCTTCTTAACTATTGGATCTCTTGAAACCTCTACATCGGCTATATCCAGATAATCAACCGCGAGCCCTGCAAAAAGATGATTCATAACCGTGTTTCCGCCAACACACACNNAGAGCCTTGCCATCTATGTTGTTTCCATCAAGCAACTTGCTTATAACAGAGTTAATGCTTGCAACAACTGCTTCTTGCAGTTTAAAAATCCCCTCTTCAGCGCTTGCGAATGCTATCCTAGTAACAAGCTCCTCTCCGTAAGTTATTTGACTATTCAAAGAGGACGCCTGACTCAATAGGTCACCAGTTACCAAATCAACCAAGATTCCAACAATCGTAGTTGTGCCGATGTCAAGTGCAAGTCCATATATTTTGCTTGTTGTGTTACCTTCTTCGAATCCTATTATCTCAGGAAAACCTCTGGACTTTGAGACTGTTGCAGTGACGTTATTGTCTTGAATCTTTTCATATTGACTAAACAATTCGTCTGATAATCTGGGTTTTATACCATAATAATCAACAAGGTCTAGGTAAGGTGAAAAAAGCAATGGGACTTGGCTTTTAGTTTGCTTCACTATATATTTTTTAACGCTGGGAGATATGTCATCGTAGGATAGGAGGGTACTTAACAATATTTGTGGACTTTCAACCCTACTTTCTGCAGGAATTGTGAAGACACAGTCACTTTGAAGTTTAATCATACAGGCGAGGTAATACCCAGACACAAGTTCTTTTTCAGAAAGGAATTTATCGGGAACAGTTGAAATCTTTTCCACAAGTCCTTTTTCTAGGATGACCTTGCATTTACCACATTGACCTTTACCGCCGCATAAAGCCTCTATCCTAACCTCTTCTTCTCTCATCCTGGTCAGAAGAAGGTCTCCAGGTTCAGCTGTAATCTCCCTGTTTATAGGATTGAAGAGGATCCTTAGACTCACTGGGTTGCTCCTATCTTGAAGTATACAATCAAATAAAATGTTATTTATTAAGCATAAAATCAGGTCCGGCTTTCAGTTTTTGTGACGTCGTATATCTTTTGAGAAATTTTCCACTCGTTTTCCCTTTTAATCAAGTTAAAGTAATCTGTCCCATACAATATCTGTTCACCGATAACCAGTTTGAAGTCCACTCTAACGTTACCAACTTTCCCAAGATAGCTAATTGAAATACCGAGGGGTATCTCCTCCACATAAGTGCCGACCTCATGACGCTGCTTAACCCTTTCAGCGAAGTCTTTAATTGGGGTAACAAGTTTATCATCATCGCCTTCGCCAGCAAAAATTACAATAGAATCGGATCTAAAAGCTCGATTAAACATATCTTCACTACCAGTCTTTATTGCTTCTAAGTATGCTTCAATGGCATCCATGATTTGGTTTTCTTCACTCATCAATGTCACTAACGTTTGGTAAGGATAAAAATGTGGTGATGCCCTTAATAACCTCTTTTCGTCTCAAAGATTTGAGACAAAAATTGGATAAATCCCTTAATAACCCCAAATATGATATGCTGACGTTTCACAGATTTTAAAATCGTAAAAAACAATTACAGACTGGTTGATTATGAAATTAGCAATCGGAGGCATATCCAATGAAGCGAACAGTTTCGCTCCAAAAGTGGACATGGAATGGATACACCTTAAAGGATATCATAAAGGAAAAGAAATTCTTCAGAACTTTGGAAACACAAGCTCCGCACCAGGAGGAATGATAGACACCTGCAGATTATTTGGAATAGAACTCATACCGACCGTCTATGCAAGTGTGGGAGCATGCGGGATAATAAAGGAAGAAGCATACGATACAGTTTTAAACGACTTGATAACAGCCACAAAAGAAGCAGGAAAGCTTGATGGTTTCCTAGCCACTCTTCACGGAGGCGGAATCGCTGAAAAACACGATGACCTTGAAGGAGATATACTGAAAGCGATAAGAGAAACTGTAGGGGAGGAGACAACCATAGGCACTACCCTGGATTTTCATGGAAAAATCTCAGAACAACAAGTAGAAATGGCCGATCTACTGAACGGTTATGACCATTTCCCCCACACTGATAGCTACGATAAAGGCGTAGAACTAGTTGTAAACATGATTTCAACAATAAACGGCAATATCAAGCCAACCATGACACTTAGAAAAATAGACCTTCTACCAAACCTACAGGGAGAATACTCAGGCAGAACACCAATGACACAGGTACTAGAAAAAGTATACAAGATCGAGAAGAACCCCCAAGTTGTATTCGCTACGATAAACGGAGGGTTCCCATACTGTGATGTAAAGGACGCTGGTTTCAGCGTAGTAATCACAACCGATGATAATTTAGCGCTTGCTCAAGAAAAAGCTGAGGAGATATCCGCGTTAATATGGGCGCTCAGAGAGGACTTTTTCCCTGAATGCCTGCCTGTTGAAGAAGCCGTGGCTGAGGCAATAAGATGGGCTGAACACGAAGAGACATACAACACAAAACCCGTTATATTAACGGATGTAGGGGATAGCGCGGGATCAGGATCACATAATGATGGAGTCAGCCTCTTCAAAGAGATGTTAAACCGGGGATTAAAAAACGCTGTTTTCGGAGCCATTAGATCCCCAAGCGCAGTTGAGAAAGCAATCAAAGCGGGAGTTGGATCCAGTGTAAGCGTTAGTATAGGCGGAAACACCGATGAAGCAATGGAGGTATCAGGAACAGTAAAGGCAATAACCGATGGCGAATACACTGGAGCACCAAGACAAGGGGAGACCAAACCAGCCCCCCTTAGGAAAATGGGGAGAACCGTTGTTCTGAAGTGCAATGATGTTTTGCTTATCCTAACAGAGTTACCGATACAAATTTCTGCCCTTGAAGGATTCAGAAGTGTTGGAGTCGAACCAACAAAAATGAATTATGTAGCAATAAAGTCCCCCGCCCACTTTAGGGGAGCATTCGAGCCGATATCCAAAAAAATAATTGAAGTAGACACCCCAGGTTTAAGTAACATACACCTCGAGAGGTTCAACTGGAAAAAAATAAGGAGACCCATATTTCCCTTAGACAAATCATAGACATATTGTTATCTTATCTCTCACCATTTTTGAATGCATCATGAGGTAAATTAAGGGCATCCAACGGGTTTTAGGGGGTTTAACTGTCCCTTTAAGGGGTCTTCATTACCTTTAACTAACCATTACGAGGTCTAAAGGATCCATAATGGGTCGTTATGGTACTATTACTATCACTATAGGAGTTTTACCCGTTGAATAGGCTAACCTATTGCGTGCGCCGAACTATAGAACGGAGTTTATGACAAATCTTATATCAAGACATAAAAGAGGTAAAAGGAAGGTGGATTTATGCCAAATAATGTTGGAGTAATTGTAGTAGGAGTAGGCTTCGTAGGTGGGCAAGCACATACTCCTTCTTTCAAGAAAATAGAAGGATCTAATCTTATAGGGCTATGCGCCAGAACAGAAAACAGGGTTAAACCTTTAGCTGAGAAATATGATGTAGGTTACTTCCTTGACTATGATAAGGCACTAGACGAAAAAGGAGTCGACGCCGTAGTTCTATCAGTACCCAACCCACTACACTATCCCATGGCGATAAAGGCTATAGAAAAAGGCAAACATGTTATGTGTGAGATGCCTATAGCTGCCACTCTGAATGAAGTAAAAGAGCTTAAACAGGCGGCAGAGGCGGCGGATCTACTTTTAATGCCGGTGTTAAACTTTAGATGGGCTCCAATCTATGTCAAAGTGAAGGAAATGATCCAGGCTGGTGATATTGGAGAGCCTATCGCAGTACATTATAGAGAATTCCTTCCTGCCAAGGACATCTCAGAGCAGTGGCCTTTAGACTCATGGGCATGGAGCATCGAGAGGAGTGGGGGTTATCCTGATTTCACCCTCTCTGTCTGGTCGATAGATATGTTAAGATGGATGTTCGGACAGGAGTATGCAGAGATAGAGTGGAAGAGCAATTACCCAACATTTGAGGAGTTTGGGGGGATCTATGGTTACAATACTATGGGGGTTTTTAAACTCGATAACGGCATTGTTGGGACATTGCACCTTGGCGCATCAGTAAACGAGGCAGCGAGCACCACAAGACTTGAAGTCTATGGAGATAATACGAATGTCTTACATGGAATCTGGAATGATCAAGTCGTTTTATACGATAGGGATGGCGAGAAACAGGAAACCAACTTACCTGTTAAAGGAACAAGAGTGTGGGGGCACAGGCAGATCGACACACACTTTATAAACTGTCTACTGGGAAAAGAGGAGCCAATGGTAACTATGGAGGATGCAATCAAGGCTCAGGAAATCGCATCCAAAATAGTTAAAACATAGAATCTTTTTGCCTAGTAATTTTTTTTACAATTTTTTTGCTATAACTGAAGTATTTCATGTTACATTATCCCTATTTTTACCTAGTAATACATTTTCTACGCGAGTAGAAATCGCCCTTAATACTTATAATAAGTAATGTACCAATATAATGAATCATCGGATTGTGAAAAATTGGCAAAAAAGGATTTGAATCTAAAAATTGATGAATTATCCACATCAGTTGGAGAGATCAAAGGACTTGAGATAGCAATAGGACGGATATACGATTCGGAGTGGGAGGAACCCTTGGGGCCAACCCCTTTCCCAAGCGTAGCAACATTTCGAGAATGGGATCATAAACTGTTAAACAGGTATAAACCATTCTATATGCCTTTTTGTGATCTATGTTGCCTTTGCACCTTTGGTAAGTGTGATTTAACCCAAGACAAAAAAGGGGCATGCGGGTTAACGATGGCCGGACAACAATCCAGAATAGTCTTAATAGCCTGCTGCATAGGGGCGTCAACACATACCGCACATGCAAGGCATATGTTAGACCACTTAATTGAGGAGTACGGAAGAGACACTCCATTAGATATAGCACTTAATACAAATGTGGAAGCCCCAAATATCCGACTAGTATGTGGAATAAGACCAAAAACCCTGAGAGATCTTGAAGATGCTCTGGACTACGTAGAAACTCAGCTCGTGCAGCTAGTAGCAGCAACCCATACAGGTCAAGAAGGTTTCCCCCTCGATTTCGAGTCTAAAGCCTTCCATGCAGGTATGCTTGACCACGTGGCGATGGAGGTAGCAGATATTTCACAGATTGCAGCCTTAGGACTACCAAAAGGAGTACCCGATACACCAGAGACAGAAGTAGGGTTTGGTTCAATAGAACCTGAAAAAGCTGTGATAATGTGTATAGGACACAATGTGCTTCCTAGTGTAGATATCATCGATTATTTGATGGAGAACGACTTATTTGGAAAAGTTGACATAGGAGGTTTGTGCTGCACTGCACATGATAACAGCCGATACGATAAACGGGCTAAGATTATTGGTCCTATTTCTCAACAACTAAGTTTCATTCGATCAGGTATTCCTGATCTTATTGTCGTAGATGAACAATGTTTGAGAACAGATATTGTGGATGAAGCTGGTAACATTGGTGCACCAGTGTTGGCTACCAGTGAAAAAAGTACCTTGGGCTTACCTAACAGAACAGATGATGAGCCTGATCAGATTGTTGATGATTTAATCAATAAACGAATACCTGGTGCCCTAATAATCGATCCACGGAAAGTGGGGGAAGTGGCAGTGAAGACCGCTATGAGAAATTCTTCATCAAGAAAAAAACCGCAGTCCTTGAGCAAAGAGGAAATAAGCAGTTTATCAGCGAAATGTAGGAGCTGCATGGAATGTGTAAGGGCCTGTCCCAACAATTTGCCTGTGATGGATGCAGTTAAAGCTGCCAAAGAAGGGGATTTTCACTTATTAGGAGATATAACTGTATCCTGTGTGGGCTGCGGAAGATGCGAGAGCGCATGCCCTGTTGAACTGCCATTGATCAACTTTTTCAATATTGCCGCAGGTGAAACAAGAAACATAGATAGTTTTCGCATACGTGTGGGAAGAGGTGCAATAAGTGATGTGGAGATTAGGGCTGTTGGCCGAGCTATAGTTTTTGGAGAGATCCCAGGAGTCGTTGCCATGGTAGGATGCGCAAACTACCCCGGGGGAGGGGGCGACGTTGCCAGGATCGCCGAAGAATTTCTGAAGAGAAGATTCATAGTTGTCACATCCGGATGCTCCGCTATGGATATCGCCATGCATAGAGATGAAGATGGTTTAAACCTATACCAGAAATATTCAGGGAACTTTGATGCTGGAGGGCTTGTCAACGTAGGGAGTTGCGTATCAAACTCACACATAACCGGAGCTGCAATAAAGATAGCCAACATATTCGCTAAGAGACCTCTCAGAGCAAACTACGAAGAGATAGCGGATTACATATACAACCGAGTAGGAGCTGTAGGTGTTGCTTGGGGAGCGATGTCTCAGAAAGCAGCAAGTATAGCAGCAGGTTGCTGGAGACTAGGAATTCCTGTAATCGTTGGTCCCCATGGTTCAAAGTATAGAAGAAACCTGCTTGGTCGAAAAGATGTAAAAGAAGATTGGATCACCTACGATGCACGAACAGGAGAGAAAGTCTACGTTGGACCAGCCCCAGAACACCTGTTTTTCGCCGCTGAGACCGCTGAAGAAGCCATGGTAATGATAGCTAAATTATCCATGAGACCAAACGACACGAGCAAAGGCAGAGCTGTAAAACTAAGTCACTACATCGACCTCAATCAAAGGCATTACGGTAGAATGCCTGATGACTTGGAACTATATATCCGAACTCAACAGGACATTCCATTCACTATGAAAACTGAGATAATGAACATTCTCCAGGATAAAGGCTGGGAGGAAGGAAGTATAGCTATGCCTGATCCAACCCTTCTTAAGCGTATGACCCGGGGGTGAGGAATTGTCAGCTGGAATGATACCGGGGCAAACAGCCGAGATAGCAGGACCCAAAAAAGCCTTCACCATGAACAACCCAAAGATAGTAGTATCATTGATAAAAAGGGCTAAAAATCCTTTATTAGTTATTGGCTCAAAATCCCTTGAAACAGACACTTTAGATGGAACTTTAATTGATACTGCAGTTAGAATCGCATCTTACACAAGCATACCTTTAGCGGTCACAGGCCACCTTATCTCAGAGTTCTCTAATCGTGACACAACCAACATCCACAGTGTATCCATAATGGAACTTGGTAACCGACTGAGAGACCAGAAATGGGAGGGCTTAAACGGGNNAGTTCTATTTGCGGGAATTCCTTACTACCTGGAATGGCTTGTCCTCTCTGGTTTGAAGAACTTTGCACCGGAGTTAAAAACTGTAAGCTTAGAATCGAGTTATCAGCCAAACGCCAGCTGGTCGCTGGCAACAATGCCTAAGGAAAAATGGAAGAGCTTCCTAGGGGAAGTGTTAAACCTACTGGAGGAGGATGGTTAAGGATGTCTCTATTCGAGGATATTCCTGTTGATATTGGAATTATATATGAGGGCGAGAGAATTAGGGGCCGGGAGATGCAAGTTGAGCTTGGGGGCCCCCGTGAACCACATAAGTTTGAACTAGTAATCGCTAGAAACATGGATGAAATAAACGATGGGGAAATAGAGATCAAAGGACCGGACATAAGTGAACTTGAAGAAGGTACGAACCATCCCTTTGGTCTGATAATTTATGTCGCAGGGGAGAAAATCGAAAAAGACCTCGAAGGAGTAATTGAAAGGAGACTTCACGAATATGTTAACTTTATTGAAGGCTTTATGCATCTTAACCAGAGATATGATATCCAGTTACGGCTAAGCAAGAAATCCTACCAAAAGGGATTTGACAGCTTCAAGCTGCTTGGGCAAGTTCTTTCAAGATTATATAAGAGTGAAATGCCTTTTATAGAGAAGATCCAGGTCGAGGTTATTACCGCGCCAGAACTTGTTGAAGAATGGTCAGAAAAAGCCGTTGAAATCTATGAGGAGAGGGACGCTCGGGCGAGGGGAATGAGCGACGACGATGACGATGTAGATGTGTTTTATGGGTGCAGCCTATGCCAGAGCTTCGCCCCGACCCACTTATGCGTCATAACACCCCAGAGATACGCAAACTGTGGAGCGATCAGTTGGTTCGATGGACGTGCAACGGCTCAAGTCGACCCAAAAGGGCCGGTCTTTGAGATCGAAAAAGGGGCCATGATCGACAACTTTGTTGGGGAATACGAAGGAGTGAATAAGGTAATCCAGGAAAAATCCCTGGGAGAAATCGAAAGAGTACAGCTCTACACCTGTTTCGGCTACCCCCACACGAGCTGCGGCTGCTTCGAAGGGTGCGCCTTCTACATCCCAGAACTAGATGGCTTCGGAATAGTGCACAGAAACTTCCGAGGGGAAACAGTCAACGGGTTGAACTTCGTCACAATCTCCGACCTAACAGCGGGAGGAAGACAGGTAGACGGGTTCCACGGACTATCCATCGAGTATATGAGAAGCCCCAAGTTCATACAGGCCGATGAAGGCTGGGAGAGAGTAGTCTGGATGCCCCAGGACATAAAGGAGAGGATACAAGAATACATACCTCCGGAAATAAGTTCAAAACTAGCAACTGAAAACGACGTAGAGACCATAGACGAACTCAAACAATGGCTGATAGAGAAAGAACACCCCATCACGAAAAGATGGACAGAAGAATCTGGTGAAAAAGGGGAAAAACCAGTTGTAACAGAAACTATGCCCACCCTAGAATTCCCTGCTGAAGCGTTACCAATACAAGGAATCCCCGCAGGTATGGGCATAAGAATCATTCTGAAAAATGCCAAGATCACCGCTGAGAAACTAATTATAAAATCCGGTGGAGAGTAAGCCCTTTGAAAAAAAAAGAGAGAGACGAGATACGCCTTCCAATTGATTTAAAAAAACTTGAGAAATTCAGCGAGATCGAGTTACAGGACGTAGAAATCGTCCTAGATGAGCTGGAGATCAGATTCTCCCCAGCCAGGACAGTAATACCCCGAACAAAAACCCAGATCCAAACGCAACAGGAGGTAATATCGAAGCCGATCAGCTTGATAAAGGAACAAATTGGCAGACCAAGTGAGACTTACACCGGACAAGTAGTCGAAGTTAAGATAGGGGCGACAAAATCAGAAGGAGGAACACGAGGAAAAAACATCACAATTGGTGGCGAAAAAACCCCAGCATACTACCAGTTCATAGAAGGCACCCCAAACAGGCCGGTCATAGCATATGACTGCTTTGATTGGCCTAAGGTACCACTATCCAGAGTAATGAAACAACCCTACCGAGAAGTCTTACACGACACAGCCGAATGGGCTAAGCTCTGCGTAGAAAAATATGATGCAGAGATGATAAACGTCCATCTACTTACTATCGACCCCTTGATAGAGGATGCATCACCGAAAGATGCTGTGAAAACAGTTGAGAACGTCCTGCAAGCTGTAGACGTACCATTAGCCATCGGAGGATGTGGAGACCCTCATAAAGACCTGCAGGTATTCAAAGCCATAGCAGAAGCCACCGAGGGAGAACGACTATTATTCGGTTCCGTAACCCTTGACATGGACATAGAAGCAACTGCAAAAGCAATCAGAGAACACGGGCATGCGGTTATAGCCTTCACCTCAATGGACGTCAACAAGGCTCGGGAATTGAACAGAAAACTCTACGACTTCATGCCAAAAGAAGACATAGTAATGGATACAACAACGGCGGCTCTAGGATACGGGCTGGACTACGCCTTCACTGTAATGGAGAGATCACGTTTAGCAGCCTTAAAAGGAGACCCAGAGCTCAACCACCCAATCTCATCAGGATCAACCAACGCTTGGGCAGCAAGAGAGGCATGGATGAAGATGGGCCCGGAATTCGCACCAAGGGAACTAAGGGGGCCTATATGGGAGACAATAACCGCCCAGACACTCCTCTTAGCAGGTGTAGATTACTTCATGATGATGCACCCCGCCGCCATCCAATCAATA
>JABAHP010006798.1_pt1 | contig 11729 bp, 8 predicted proteins | sample 7062081 | NCBI WGS metagenome assembly JABAHP01 (sample SAMN14534357, study PRJNA622989) | marine sediment metagenome | biome: marine biome [ENVO:00000428]; feature: marine pelagic biome [ENVO:01000023]; material: deep marine sediment [ENVO:00002113] | place: India: Gulf of Kutch | collected... | reverse complement strand
CAGCCCACGCCTGCAGTCGCTGCTGGCCTATCTCCTGCTCCACAGGGATGCACCCCTCAAGCGACAGCACCTGGCCTTTCTGTTCTGGCCCGACTCGACCGAGGCACAGGCGCGCACTAATCTGCGCAAGCAGATCTTCCGTTTGCGGCGCGGGCTGCCCGATGCCGACCATCACCTGCACGCTGACAGCAAGAACGTGCGCTGGCAGGCCGAGTCTCCCCTGTGGCTGGACGTGGCCCAATTTGAGGCGCAGCTCACCAAAGCTGACGATGCCGGGGCAAGGGAGGATCAGAGGGCCGAGCGCGAGGCTCTGGTGCAAGCGGCGAGCCTGTACAAGGGCGATCTACTGCCCGGCAGCTATGAGGAGTGGGTCCTTGCCGAACGGGAACGCCTCAGCGAGAGATTCACTGCCGCTCTGGAGCGGCTGATCCTGCTCTGCGAGGAGGACCGGCAGTATCGCGCAGCGATCGAGTACGCGCAGCAGTTGCTCCATCACGATCCAATCCACGAGGCGACACACAGGAGGCTCATGCGACTGCACGCGCTGAATGGTGACCGCGCCCGCGCACTGCGGGCGTACCACACCTGTGTAACGGCCTTGGAGCGCGAGCTGGGCGTTGAGCCCAGCACGCAGACCCGGGCAGCGTACCAGCGACTGCTAGAGATGGACACCGGCCCAAGCCCGCGGAGAAAGAAAAGGGCGTCGGCATCGCCGCTGATTGGGCGCGAAGCCGAGTGGGTGCAGCTACAGGAAGCGTGGAGGGCAACCTCGCGTGGGCAACCCCAGATGGTTCTTCTGGAGGGCGAGCCGGGCATTGGCAAGACCAGGCTTGCCGAAGAGCTTCTGGGCTGGGCCGGGCGCCAGGGCATGGGCGCCTGCGGTACGCGCTGCTACGCCAGCGAAGGGCGGCTGGCCTTCGCGCCGGTGGCATCTTGGCTGCGGGCAGGTGCTCTACGGAGCACGCTATCTTCCCTTGACGGCCCCTGGCTCAGCGAAATCGCACGGCTGTTACCAGAGATCGCGGTGCAAAATCCCAAGATCGCGCCGCCGGGCCCGCTGACAGAGAGCTGGCAGCGGCAGCGGCTGTTCGAGGCGCTGGCCCAGGCCTTTCGCGCAAAGCAGCAACTGATCTTGTTGCTGGACGACATCCAGTGGTGCGACCGGGAAACCCTGGAATGGCTGCCCTACCTGTTGACGGAGCGACGGCCTGGCGGGTGGAGGGGGCGGCGCGCGCTGAGACTGCTGGTGGTAGGCACGCTGCGCAGCGAAGAAAGACACGAGAACCAGGGGCTAGCCTCGCTGTCGGCGGAGCTGCGGCGCAGCCGGCAGTTGACCGAGATCGAACTGAGTCCACTGGACGAGGGCGAGACCGCCTCTCTGGCAGAGAGCGTGGCGGGTCAGGCATTGGAGCCGGCTCTGAAGGCCGAGCTGTACACCGAGACGGAAGGCAACCCCTTCTTTCTGATCGAGACGGTGCGAGCCTGGCTTGAGGATGGGGAGATCCCGGACACCGGACAAGCGTCCACGGCGAACGGCCGGACGCTGCCGCCAGCGGTACACGAGGCCATCGTGTCGCGGCTGAACCGGCTTTCGCCGGAGGCCCGCGAGATGGCAGGTGTGGCAGCGATTGTCGGTCGCGACTTTAGCTACCCCGAAGTTGCCATGGCGTGCGGCTGCGACGAAATCGAGCTGGTACGCGGCCTGGACGAGCTGTGGCAGCGGGGGATCGTACGCGAGCGGGGCACGGAAGCCTACGACTTTTCCCACGACAAGATCAGGGAGGTGATCTGCGCCGAGATGAGCTCAGCCCGGCGCCGGCTGCTGCACAGGCAGGTTGCCGAGGCTTTGGAGTTGCTGCACGTTGATGACCTGGAGGTGGTAGGATCGCAGATCGCGCTGCATTACAGGGAAGCCGGCCTGCCTGAAGGGGCAATACCGGATTTCAGAGGCGCCACGACGCGAATCAGCCCTGTCCGCTGACAGGAAAAGACAGGCCAGTTGCTGACTGAATCCAGCATTGAGAGCAATCGACCGAAGGCACGGAACGCATCGTTGCCAGGACAGAGATGCCAGGGAACGATTTTGGAACGCACGTCTACTATAATGCTTTTAGTAACTCATCCTACTGGGAAGGTAAGAGCGCGATGAATAGCATGGCTGAAGTCCAGTACGTTGTGCAGTTCGAGACAGAGATTCGCAGTCCATACCTACAGGCGAGGCGGGAGCGATACCGCCAGGCGTGGTGGTTCGCCGCCGCATCTGCGTCGCGGGGCGCAAAGAGAGAATGGCCTATCCGGCGCGCGGCGGTCTGGCTCGGAGATATTGTGGCTGGGCTGCGGTGCCAGTTGGAGAGCCGTTTCGCTTCCGAACCGGCGGCGACGGCCTGCTAGCAGTTGCTGGCAGTCGAAACAGACTTTGAGCATAAACACAGAGAGAAAGGGAGGCCGCGATGATATCCTTGGACGAAGCAATCTACGAGGTGGGAGATCGCACCAGCAGTGTGCGATTCGAGGCGGAGCAGATCAGATTGGCCAGGTTTGCCGCGTCATCGCAGTCGGGTTATTGGGTTTCGGAAATCCGGCGAACGGCGATCCTTGTGGGTGACTATGTCGCCGGAGTGCGGTGCTTCGTGCTGAGCCGGTTTGCCCCAGACACTGGGGCGGCTGCCTGCTAACGATCGGCTACGCCGGCCCAATACCCGTTCCTTTTGCCATAGCAGTCTACCGGGCAACATGGGAGGTGCATCATGGACAAAGTGCTTCGATGTCGCGATGTGGGCTTTGACTGCAAGGGTGTCATCCGCGCGATGAACCCGGATGAAGCAGTGGCCCAGGCTGCCGCAGACGCGCTGAGCGCGCACGGGCTGACCGAGATCAGGGACGAGGTCATTGCCAGAGTACGCGCCGCCGTGCGCGACGCATAGCGGCATCATCGGAACCAATCCACTTTCTTGACGGGCAGCCCTGCGGGGTTGCCCGTTTTTCCTTGGCCCCGGCCTGGCTGCGCGCGGGGCGCGGCCAAGATCGGACTTGAGGCAAGAACGTTTGACCGAGGGACCGGGGTGTGCTATACTCGGGCCAGGCAGGAGGCAGCGCCGGATGGATAGGAATGGGGAGAGGCTGCATTGAGCGCTCGGGATGACCGCCAGGGATTGGGCCGGCGGGGAGAGGACCTGGCAGCCCGCCACCTTGAGGCCAAGGGGTACCAGATTGTCGCTCAGAACTGGCGCTGCGAGACGGGCGAACTGGATCTCGTGGCCTGTGAGGAGGAGTGCCTGGTCCTGGTCGAGGTGCGAACACGGCGGGGCCGGTCGATGGGCTCGCCCGAGGAGTCGATCACGGCAGCCAAGCAGGCGCGCCTCATCACCCTGGGCGAGGCATACGTCCAGGAGAGCAACTGGGCCGGCGACTGGCGCATCGACGTGGTGGCAATTGAGATGGACAGGCGCGGGCGCGTGCTCCGAGTGGATCACTATGAGAACGCGGTCACGGGCTAAGGAAGCCCCCTCCTCCCCCGGAACCCGCAGGCATCCCACTTCAGAGGGTTAGAACCCATGTCGGCCAATGCCCAGTTCCCACCATTGGTGGTCATTGTCGGGCCCACGGCTGTGGGCAAGACCGATCTGGCCGTGTACCTGGCCCAAGAGGTTAGCGGTGAGATTGTGTCGGCCGATTCGCGCCAGGTCTACCGGGGGATGGACATCGGCACGGCCAAAGCGACCCGCGAGGAACAGGAGCAGGCGGCCCACCATCTCGTCGACATCGTAGACCCCGACGAGACGCTGGGCCTGGCCCAGTTCCAGGAATTGGCCGCCGCAGCGATCGCCGGGATCACGGCGCAGGGGCGGGTACCCTTCCTGGTGGGCGGGACGGGGCAGTACGTCATGGCCGTGGTGGAAGGGTGGAAGGTGCCCCGCGTGCCGCCTGACGAGACGCTGCGCCGGGAGCTGTACCGCCAGGCCGAAGAAGAAGGCGCGGAGGCCCTCCACGCCCGACTGCTCGCCCTGGATCCCACAGCCGCGGGCCGGATAGACGCGCGCAACGTCCGCCGCGTGGTCCGCGCCCTGGAGGTTTCCCTGGTCACGGGGCAGCCGTTCTCGAAGCAGCAGGGCAAGTCGCCACCGCCCTACCGCATCCTGATCCTGGGCCTCAGCCTGCCCCGCGCAGAGCTGTACCGGCGCATCGACGATCGGGTGGAGCGGATGATGGATGCCGGGCTGGAAGAAGAGGTGCGAGGGCTGGTCGCATCCGGGTATGGTTTCGACCTGCCCGCCATGTCGGGCGTGGGCTATGGCCAGTTCGCGCCCTACCTGGCAGGCGAGGCCACGCTGGACGACGTGGTGGCCGAGATCAAGCGGGCAACCCGGCGCTTTGTTCGCCACCAGGCGAATTGGTTTCGCCAGGGTGACGAGCGCATTCACTGGCTGGAAGTTGGGGACGACCTGTATCAGGGTGCGCTCGAACTGGTCAGGCCGTTTCTAGGCACTTGACAGTAAAGCCCGCTACCCCCGCCTTCGCAGGGGGCCATCTGGTTGGTCAGGCGCATCCATGATCGCCCTGGATTCCCGCGAATGCGGGAATGGCGAGGGCTGGCCTTTCGCGGGAATAACGAGAGCAGGCCTTTGGCAGGAACGACAAGCGAGAGAGAGTGATGAACGTGAGCCGGTTGGGAGACATGACATGAACTGTCCTCATTGTCAAACAGAGAATCCTGGGGGCGCCCGGTTTTGCTTCCACTGCGGGGCGGCGCTGGCGCCGCGCTGCACCAATTGCGAGACAGAGCTGCCGGCGGGGGCGCGTTTCTGCATGAATTGCGGGCAGCCGGTGGGCGCCAGCACGCCTGCCGACGACGCCCGCCTGACACGGCTGGCAGCCGCGACGCCGGTGCCACTGGCCCAGAAGGTTCAGGATGCCGCCCATCTCGCTGGCGAGCGGCGCACGGTGACCGCGCTGTTCATGGACGTAGTCGACTCGACGGCACTGGCAGGCCAGGTAGACACCGAGGACTGGACAGCGATCATGAATGGGGCCTTTGACCGCTTCTATCCTGCCATCTACCGCTACGAGGGTTCGATTGCCCGGCTGTTGGGCGACGCGCTGCTGGCCTTTTTCGGGGCGCCCGTGGCCCACGAGGACGATCCGGTGCGGGCAGTGCGTGCGGCCCTCGACATGCTGAAAGTCGCGCGGGAGTACGGAGCGGAGGTGCGCGAGCGGTATGGGGCCGAGTTCGCGGTGCGGATCGGGCTTAACACCGGCCCCGTGATCGTGGGGCGGGTGGGCAGCGACATGCGCTACGAGTACGCGCCCATGGGCGGCAGCGTGAACCTGGCGGCCCGCATGCAGGCCGCGGCCCAGCCCTCCTCGGTCCTGATCTCGGACCAGGTCCATCGCTTCATTGCCCCGCTTTTTGACACGGAGGACGCCGGTCCGATCCAGGTGAAGGGGCTGGCTGAGCCGGTGCAGGGGCACCGGGTGCTGGGGGCCAAGACCGATCCGGGTGCGGTGCGCGGCCTGGCAGGATTGCAGAGCCCCATGGTGGGCCGGGAGGCTGAACTGGCAGCCCTGCTCCAGCTCTGTGAGGCGGTGCAGGCGGGATTGGGCCGGGCCGCGCTGGTGGTGGGCGAGCCGGGCCTGGGCAAGACGAGGCTCATCGCTGAGTGGAAAACGGCGGTGGAGGAAGACAGGCACGAACATGGTACGACGCCGCGCTGGGTGGAAGGACGCTGCCTCTCGTACGGACAGGGGCTGGCCTACCACCTGCTGATCGACCTGCTGCGCTCACTCATCGGCGTGCCGGACCTGGCAGAGGAACCTGAAACGCGTGCCGCGCTCGCAGCCCTGACCGATGACCTGTTCGGTGCAGAGGCCTTGGAGGTCTATCCCTACCTGGGGCACCTACTCTCCGTCAAGCTCGAGGGCGAGGCGCTGGAGCGGGTGAAACCGCTGGATCCCCAGGCGCTGCAGACCCAATATCTAGCGGCATTGCGAAAGCTGGTGCAGGCCATGACCGGCCGCCGCCCCCTGGTGGTGGTGATGGAGGACCTGCACTGGGCCGACCCGTCCTCTACCGAGCTGCTGGTGCGGTTGCTGCCGATGGTATCCACGGCGCCCGTATTGCTGTGCCTAGTCACCCGCCCCGAGCGCGATGCGCCGAGCTGGAAGCTGGTCACCGCGGTGCGGGAGGCGATGGGCGGCAGCCTTACCGAGATCAACCTGGTTGCTCTGTCGGATGAGGACAGCCGGCAACTGGTGGCAAACTTGCTGGAGATTGAGGCCCTGTCGGAAGAGACACGAGCCCTGATCCTGAAAAAGGCCGAGGGCAATCCCTTCTTTGTGGAAGAGGTGATCCGCATGCTGATCGACCGCGGTGCCATTGTCCGCCAGGACGGTGGCTGGATTGCGGGTGCGGAGATCGACACCGTAGAGATCCCCGACAACCTGGAAGGGCTGCTGATGGCGCGCATTGACCGCCTGCCTGATGAGGCCAAGCACATCCTACGCGTGGCTGCCGTCATCGGCCGCCAATTCCCGCTGCGAGTGCTGGAGCACGTGCTGGAAAGGGGGCTGGCATCATGACCGTGATCAGCCAGCTCAGCAGACTCGAGTCGGCGGGCCTGATCCGCCTGGTGCAGTACGAGCCAGAGCTGGAGTACCTGTTCCGGCACATCTTGGTTCAGGACGCTGCCTACGGCTCGCTACTGGCAGCCGACCGCAAACGGTTGCATCAGGCAGTCGGCGAAGCAGTCGAGACCCTATATGCCGACCGGCTGGACGAATTGGCGGCCATGCTGGCCCGGCACTTTCAACGGGCCGGCGACCAGGATCATGCCCTGGACTACTACACCCGGGCCGGAGAACACGCCCTTGCCTCCTTTGCCAACCAGGAAGCCGAGAGCCTGTTCCGCAGCGCGCTGGCCCTGCCCTGCTCTCCACCACAGCAAGTGCTGCTGCTGTCCAGCCTGGGTGAAGCCTTGTACGGCCAGAGTCGCCACCACGACGCAATTGAGACCTGGCGCGAGGGGATTGTGATCTGCCGGACACTCGACGACAAGGATGGCATCGCGCGGCTATACGCCCGGTCGGCCCGGGCGGCCTGGTACGCAGATGACACCCCCAAGGGCCTGCGGCTCTGCCAGCAGGGCCTGGAGGAGGTTGCCGGAGCGCCAGAGAGCGCCGACCAGGCGCGCCTGGTCCACGAAGCAGCCCGCGCCCATCTGTTCAATGGGAACGACAAAGAGGCAATCTCGCTCTGCTACCAGGCGCTGGAGATGGCCGAGCGCCTGGATGCCATCGACGTCCAGGCCGATACCTTGACCACTATCGGCATCCTGCCTGACCAGGATCCTGATGAAACGTTAGCCGCACTGCGCAAGGCCATTGAATTGGCCGAAAAGGAGGACCTGCTCCAGATCGCATTCAGGGCCTACCACAATCTGGGGGTCATGACCGGCGTTCTGCTGGGTGACATGCAATTGGCGCGCGACACCTTTGTGCGCGCCGCAGAGCTTTCCCACAAAGCCGGCAATATCTCGGAGGAGTTGCTGTCGCGGATCAGCGTCATGGGCTATACCCTGACCTTTGGCGAATTCGCCGCCGCCGAAGCCCAACTCGCCGAGATGGATGCACTTCAGGCTGCCCTGCCCGATCCCGAGACGGCCTCCCTCGAGATCCAGTCCAACAGGGCCGGGCTGCTGTCCATGACGGGCCGGTGGGAAGAGGGCCTCCAGCTGCTGCGCAAGCTCCTGCCCCAGGCCCGCCAACGGGGTAACCTACAGATGGTATCCAATATCTGCGACCACCTGGCCGGTATACAGATCGAGCTGGTTCGCCTGGGGCAGGTAGAGGGCGAAGTTCGGGATACGGCCCTCTCTGAGGCTGAAGCAGCACTGACCGAGTCGATCAAAGTAGGCACGCTGGGTGGCATGGACGAGGTGAGTTCTCTCTGCCAGTTGAGCACGGTGCGTGCTCTCAGAGGCCGGTTCGGAGAGGCCCACCGCCTCATAGCTGAAGCGAACGAGATAGCTGCAGAGCACGCCACGGCCTGGACCGAGCTTTCCTTGCAGATCGCGGCCCGGGACCTGGCCGAGGCCGAGGGCCGCTGGGCAGATGCCCGGGCCGCCACCGAGGAGATCGCCGCAGGCCAGGCCAAGCTGGGCAGGCGCTGGCATTGGGCCCGCGAGCTGATGAGTTGGGCCGCGCTGCATGTACAGTTGGGCCAGCCGACCGACCTGCAGCGAGCGCAGGCACTCATGCGCGAGGCTCGGAGTGCTTTTGCCGAGATGGGCGCCACAGCCCTTGTGGAATATGCCGACGAGCGGATTGAGGCACTGCGTGCCGATACCCACGCCCGGCTACAGGCTCACGACCAGGTATCGCGCGAGCTTGCCGTCGCCGGCAGGATCCAGGCCGGCCTGCTTCCCGAGGAACTGCCCCAGATCCCGGGCTGGCACCTGGCGGCCACATTGGAACCGGCCCGCGAGACCTCGGGTGACTTTTACGATTTCATCCCGCTGCCTGGCGGCCGTCTGGGCTTGGTTGTTGCCGACGTAGCGGACAAGGGCGCTGGCGCCGCCCTGTATATGGCTCTGAGCCGGACGCTGATCCGGACCTACGCTGCCCGGTTCCCCGGCCAGCCAGAGTTGGTTCTCAGCAGCGCCAACCAGCGGATCTTGGACGAGACCCACACCGGCATGTTTGTGACGGTCTTCTACGGGGTCTTGGACCCCCACGCGGGCACCTTCCAGTACTGCAATGCCGGACACAATCCCCCCATCCTACTCGGCGCGGAAGCATCCAAAGCTCTGGGGCGGACGGGCTTGCCGCTGGGCATCATGGAGGAGGCGACGTGGGAGGCAGCTTCGGTGCATCTGGCTCCAGGCAACGCGCTGGTGCTTTACACCGACGGGGTGACGGAGGCTCAGGCCCTCGATGGTGTTCTGTTCGGGCAGGAACGGTTGCAGGAGGTAATAGAGACTCAGCACGGAGCAGGCGGAGCGATGGAAGCCCAGGCGCGGGTACTGCAGGAGGCGGTTCTTGCCGCGGTCCACGAGTTCGTGGGCGATGCCCCTCGCTTTGACGACCTGACATTGATGGTAGTGTCAAGAACATGAGCGCCCTGTCGCAGTACCTGGCCCAACTCGAGGCATCAGGCCTGATCCAGCTGGAGCAGGTCGAGCCTGAACTTGAGTATAGATTCCACCACAAGTTGCTCCGGGAGGCGGCCTATGGCTCGTTGTTGGAAAGCGAGCGGGCAGAGTGGCATCGCGCCGTCGGGCTGGCACTGGAGACGCTCTATCCAGAGCGCCTGGCTTCGAGCGAGCTGGCGCCGACGCTGGCCCACCACTTTTTGGAGGCCGGGGACCGGCAGCAGGCCCTGAAGCACCTTATCCGGGCCGGCGCCGCAGAACTCGCCTCCTTTGCCAACATCGAAGCCGAACAGCACTACCGGCGGGCGCTGGAGCTGTCGGGATCAGGTCCAGACAGGGTAGAGCTGCTGTCGGGGCTGGGCCTGGCTCTTTCGCGGCAGAGCCGTTTCGGCGAAGCCATGGAGGTGTGGCGCGAAGCAATCGTGCTGTGCCAGGCGAGGGGAGATACCGACGGACTGGCCCGGCTCTACGCCAGCTCGGCGCGGGCTGCCTGGTACGGCGACGTCTCTCAGAGCCTGCAGCTATGCCAGGAGGGCCTGGATGCCGTCGGTGACGCTCAGGAGAGCCCCGAACTCGCGCGCCTCTTCCACGAGGCTGCCCGCGCCCACTTTTTCAACGGCATGCCGGACAGGGCGCTGCACCTCTGCCAGGAATCCTTGCGCATGGCCGAGCGCCTGGGCGCGGTGGACGTGCAGGCCGATGCGCTGGCGACGATGGGCATGCTGTACGACGCGGAGCCGGAGATTGCGGTTGAAGCCCTGATGAGGGCAATAGAATTGGCCGAATCAAACGACCTGCCATACCAGGCATCCCGGGCCCACACCAACCTGGCCTATCTCTTGTTCAGCGCCATGGCTGATGTCTGGACTGCGCGAGAGCATAACCGGCGAGCAGCGGAACTGAGCCGCCAGCGGGGGAGCGTGACCGGCGAGATCCTGGCCTTAGGCAACGCGGCCCACCTGTCGCTATTGTTGGGCGATTTCGCCGAGGCGGAAGCGACGCTCTCCCATCTGCGGCAGTTGCAGAACCTGGTGGACGACCCGGGCACCGTCAGCACCCACATCCTCATCAGTGAAGCGGGCCTCTTGCGCTATCACGGCGCGCTCGACGAAGCGGCGAGGCTCCTGCGCATCTGCCAGAGCGATGCTCGGCGCCAGAACAACCTGGAGGATCTCTCGGCGGCGAGCGTCGACCTGGCAGAGGTCCTTCTGGAATCGGCGATGCCATCGCGGGAACCTCAGAAACCGGTGGGCCCCGTACTGGAAGAGGCCGAACGCGCCCTGAAAGAGGCCATTGAGATCAGCGAGCGCGCGGGATGGACCAGCGTGCGGGCGCGCTGCCTGCTGTCTATGGCACGAGGCATCCGGGGAGACTTGAAGAGCTCCCGCCAGCTCCTTACCGAAACCCGCGAGAGCGCCAGCCCACCCCCGAGCCGCTTCGATGCACTGTGGCTAGACTGGGCAGAGGGGATGATGGCCCGGGCTGAGGGGAACTGGACAGAGGCGCTGGCAGCTTTCGAGCGGGCAGCCGGCACCGCCGCGGCGCTGGGCGTGCGGTGGTGGTGGGCGCACGGCTTGCAGAGCTGGGCTTCGGTCCACACTGCACGCGGGGAGCCCTCCGATCTGGAGAGATCCCGGGCCCTACTGCAGGAAGCGGGCACGATCCTCAAAGAACTGAATGTGCCCTTCTATGCAGACCTGTCCGAGCGCCGGCTCCAGGCGGTGCAGGAGCAGAGCTACTCGATGGCCTTGGACCAGCAACGAGCCACAAAGGAGCTTGCCCTGGCGGGCAGGATCCAGGAGGGGCTGCTACCCAGGGACCTGCCGAGCCTGCCCGGCTGGGATATTCTGGCGACGGTGGAACCGGCGCGCGAGACCTCGGGCGACTTTTACGATTTCATCACGCTGCCCAAAGGGCGGCTGGGGATCGTGGTCGCCGACGTGGCCGACAAGGGTGCGGGGGCGGCGCTATACATGGCCCTCAGCCGGACGCTGATCCGGACCTTTGCTGAGGAGTACCCCACAGAACCCGAGCGCGTGATGAGCGCCACCAATGAGCGCATCCTCAAGGATGCCACCGAGACCATATTTGTGACGGTCTTTTATGGCGTGCTCGACCCGCTCAGCTCGACGCTGACCTACAGCAACGCCGGTCACAACCCGCCCTTCTTCCTGGGCGGGGAAGCGGATGTGGTAGAAGAGCTGACCAGGACCGGCATAGCGCTGNNGGCGCCTGGAGACGCGCTGGTGCTCTATACCGACGGCATCCCTGACGCGCGAGACAGCGACGGGAACATGTTCGGCGAAGAACGGCTGCTGGAGGTCGCGCAAAGGGCCCAGGGGTGCACGGCCTGGGAGGTCCAAGATGCGCTGCTGGACGAGGTTCACGGCTTTGTGGGCGACGCCCCGCGCTTTGACGATATAACCCTGATGGTGTTGGCCATGGAGTGCGCGCCTGAAGTGATGGAGCTGGAAAAGGGTGAAACACGAGCTTGAGCGCCAGCTAGGGCAAAAGAGCGCCCAACTGGCCGCTCTCCGCGAGATCGGGCGAGCGATCAATGCCGCCTGGGCGCTGGAGGATACG
>JABAHP010000022.1_pt1 | contig 11729 bp, 15 predicted proteins | sample 7062081 | NCBI WGS metagenome assembly JABAHP01 (sample SAMN14534357, study PRJNA622989) | marine sediment metagenome | biome: marine biome [ENVO:00000428]; feature: marine pelagic biome [ENVO:01000023]; material: deep marine sediment [ENVO:00002113] | place: India: Gulf of Kutch | collected... | reverse complement strand
GTTGTCAAAACTGAGCGACAGCATTTAAAGACCCTGCTCTCCGCCGTATATTATGACGATGATTATACCGGAGATGGCCCTGACCAGGATGAATACTGGGCAGCAAAAGCATCACTGCGTTACCGGTGGGACATCACGAAAACCACCACCTTCAAGGAAGCCATTGNNCTCGGATACGGATAAATACTTTCTTGATTCTGAAACGGCTATTGAGATGGGAATCAACAGCTATCTGAGTCTTGGGTTGAACTATACGGTCAATTATCAGAACGCACCTCCGGCGGATGTCAAGAACACGGACCGGAAATTTCTGGCAACCCTGATATTTACCCTTTAAACAGAAACTATTCCCCACCAACGGCAAACACTGAGAAAAGCATAGTTCGTGTCCGCTGGCGGGAAAAGGGGAAAAGTATAAAACTGCGATGCCCAGAGCGGGTCCCAATAGCTTTTCTTAAGTGGGTGCCTTCAGCGGTCGTTTAGGCTTCCTCCCATAGGGTCACCGTTTCCGGCCCCCGGAGGCCTGCTCACCACTCCCGTCACCCGGCTCCCTTACTCTATTAACTTGGTGCTATGGGCGCCTGTACGCTCCGGGCATCGTAGTTTGCTTTTGACTGTATCCTAACCTGACATGAGAAAAGAGTCAATCGTGTTATGTTAAAGTTATCAGTGTTATAAAAAGAATAAATCAACCCGCCGGATTCATAGACATCAGCTGATTCTTTATCTTCCGGATTACTTCATCTTCGGGTGCGTTAAGTTTACCTGTCTCATAACCGATATGTTCGCTCGTACGCACTCCCTGCATGTTCATCCCCATATCTTCCCCGATGGAGAAAATGAAATACTCAACATCGGCAATGTTCGCGTCATAGCCTACCTTGGCACCATACATAATCAATCGAGCGAGAAAATCCAGTTTTTCTTCCCTGGTCATCGCAGAACCTCCAGCCTGAAAAAGATATGAGAGTATAAAAAAATTCGAGTTGACACAAATAAATGAGACCAGCGTTGGGGCCTGAAGGATTGATCATACTCGATTTCCCGGATTGCAGTGCTCCTGCACGTGCTCTCTACGGGTGTCCTTTGCCCACGCTGGCCTCAGAGATTAATGCGGTCAGTCCCAGAAGGTAACTTTCGGGCTTTTTTCTAAGTGGGTGCCTGGGCCTTGCTTCAGCCTGCTTCGCCTTCCTCAAAGAATGGAAGGTCTGGCGCTCCGCATCAGCCACCTCAGCTCCCTTACCCGAGTGGCTTAGTCCCCACAAGTTATCTCATTCCGGGACTGCCGCAAACCCTATCCTTATGTCTTCCTAATTACATTCTATATCTTACTTTACGAGCTGTCAACACAATTCAGCCACTATAAGCTATTGAATTTAAAGCTTTATTAAATTTATTTTCTACCTGGGCATTAAGCGAACGCTCGCGGGATTCCTAGCAATTGAATTAGCCTGTACTTATGAACAGTACAAGCAGGCTAGCCCTGTAGTGTATTCTTTAAGTGTATTATTAAGTATTTTCCGGTAGAGCGCATTGCCAAGGGGGGAGATTAATTTGGAAGCATGCGAGCGGGCCAGTTTCTGTGTCTATTTCGCAAATATCATGAAGGCTGCACCGTTACGTGCTGTCCGCGTTCAGAAGGAATACTGCGACACCGACAAACTCAAATGCGCACTTTATCTGGTGCAGTTGAAACTGCTGCGTGGGTATTGTCCCGAGAGCGAAGATCATCTTCAGCGTATCCATAACGAAATGCATTCGATGTTTCCCAATGATATTTCCAGGGCAAGAGGAATTCTGAGCATACTGAGTCGCTAGAGAAGCGTCTGCCCGGGCTTCATACAAAACAGCTTCATGCTTCAAGGATTTCCTCACCTCCCCGGGACGGCCCCTTACAGGCCGTCCTTTTTTTTACTTAAGAAGCTATTACCTCCCTGTCAAATTCCGCTCATCCCGGAACGGGAAAATCAAATACGTTATAATCTTCCATGAGCAAGGAACCACATTACACAGGACATCGGAAGCGCCTTCGGGAACGGGTCAGAGAACAGGGGCTTGATGGCCTCAGGGATTATGAAGTGCTGGAACTTCTCCTGACATACCCCCTCCCCAGACGCGATACCAAGCCGCTCGCTAAAGAACTGCTGGACCATTTTGGCGGGTTCAGGGGAGTACTGGAAGCAACGTTCGAGGATCTCTGTACCATAAAAGGCGTCAGTGAGAACACAGCAACATTCCTTACTGCGCTCAAAGGGACAGCCGCATTATATCTGAGGGACCGCCTTACCAGCGAGCGCAACGTGATCTCATCAACCGATGCCCTTCTTCAGTATTGCCGCGCCGCCATGGGAGGGCTCAGGGACGAGCAGTTCCGCGCCGTCTTTCTCAACAGCCGCAACGAAGTATTGGCGGACGAGGTCCTCCATCAGGGCACTGTAAACCAGTCGGCCGTCTACCCGCGAAAGGTCATGGAGAGGGCTCTCCAGCACAATGCGACCGCCCTGATATTCGTCCACAACCATCCAAGCGGGGCATGCCGACCATCAGCCCAGGACAAAGCGGTTACCAGTGAACTGACACGGATATCCAAAGGGCTGGGCATCACTGTTCACGACCATATCATCATATGCCGTGACGGCCATTTCAGTTTTCTCGAACAGGGTTTGCTCTAGGATTCAGAGGGTGGTAGCAGTTCAGGCAGGCTGTTTATCAGTCGGAAGGATCAAGCGCCTCGCGGATACTCATAAGCAGCTCCTTGGGAGAAAAGGGCTTGGTAATAAGCAGGTGTCCGGCGTCCNNGAATCTCCTGCCTCATGGTATTGCCGGTAACATAGCCGCTCATGAAAAGGACTTTCGGGGAGTTATCAACCTTTGAACAGATCTCATCATAAGCATCTTTCCCGTCCAGTTGAGGCATGGCAACATCAAAAAGCAACAGATCAAAAGCATCACTATGCTCCATGAATGTTTTCAGGGCTTCCCTTCCATTAGATGACGATTTAACCGTATATCCCTTATTCTCAAGAATATTAGTTATCATGTCCCTTACGGCATCATCATCCTCTGCAAGCAAAACAGACGCATTGCTTTTGTGTGTTTCACCATGAGTGGTATTGCTTTCCAAAGAGTGCCCAGTAACTGTATCCGGAGATGTCTGAGATGTATGTTCTTCATGGAGAGGCAGAAATACCAGAAAACTGGTACCATCTCCTGGTTCGCTCTTTACCACGATATGCCCATTATGCCTCCTTACAATCCCGTAAACCATCGAAAGCCCGAGGCCGGTCCCCTTTCCCACTTCCTTGGTAGTAAAGAACGGCTCAAAAAGCTTTTCCTGTATCTCGTGGGCAATTCCCATCCCTGTATCGGAAACCGATATAAGGATATACGGTATCGGGTCCAGCACCGCGTACTGCTCATCGGATTCATCTTCGTTCGGATTGAATTTCCTGGCAGTGATCGTTAATGATCCACCCTCGGGCATAGCATCACGTGCATTGGCCACAAGGTTCAGTATTGACTGCTCTATCTGGTTCGGATCGGCAAGAACCGGAAGCGGCTCAACCGAAGGCTCAACATTCAACTCAATATTCTCTCCCACCAGACCGAACAGGAAATCCTTTACAGAACAGAGCAGATCGTTCATATCAACAGGAACAAACCTTGTTATCTGTTTTCTGCTGTATGCCATCAGACTCTCGGTAAGCCGGGCAGCCCTTTTGGCGGAATATACGATTTTGTCAGCATATTCCCTCAACCTGTTCTCTGTCGGGAGGTCATCCTGAAGGAACTCTCCGAATCCCAGGATCGAGGTCATAATGTTATTGAATTCATGCGCGACACCAGCGGTAAGCGTGCCGACCGCCTCCATTTTCTGTGAATGGCGCAGCTGTTCTTCCAGGCGAATCCTCTCCGTCACGTCCCGCACCTGCAGTTGAATGACATGCTCCCCTTCAAGCTGGAGCACACTTAAGGATACATCTCCGGAAAAAACCGTACCGTCTTTCTTGAGAAGCTCACTTTCAAAAATGATATGTTTCTCATTCAGCGCCCGTTCAAGCTCTTGTGTGAAACCATCACTCGCTGGAGGGGAAAAGAGCAAGTCAATCGTCAGGGAAAGGACCTCGTCCCTGGCGTACCCGAAAAGCTCAATGGCCCTGTAATTGGCGTCCTTGATAACGCCTTCACGATCATGAATGATAATACCGTCGTTGGAGTGCTGGAAAACGCTGCGGTAATGTGCTTCTTTTTTCTGAATTTCCTCTCTGGCCTCCATAAGGTGCACGGTCCGCTCGTTAACCCGTTCCTCAAGCTCCTCATTGAGCCTCTTCAGGTTCTGCTCGGACTCGATAAGGTCTGAGTACAGCGTGCTGAACTCGGCGGCAAGCTGGCCGATCTCATCATGGGAAAACGTGTCCTGAACCGGGAAGTTCCTTCTCTTGATGGTATCCACAAGCCGTGAAAGCGGCTGCAGTGCATACACCAGAACAAAAGGCAGTGTAACGACCGCCAGCAGGGCAATGGCAAGAGCGGCAAAGACGTACAAGTAAGACTCTTCGTTCACACTCTTCATGACATCGGTTTTGGGCTGCTGCACCACTACGCCCCACCCTGTTGATTTGATAGGATGATACGCAGCAAGCCATAGTTCACCGTCATATTCGTATTCAACGAAACCTTCCTGCCCTTTCATGACAGCTGCAACAGGTGCATATGAACTATAGTCGTAAACAGTAAACTCCGAAGTGGTCTGCTTAACTTTTGGATGAGCGATAAGCCAACCGTTCGCGCTTACAATATATGCGTATCCTCTTTCTCCGACCTTTGAATCAAGAATAGTAGAAAGAATAGTGTTTTCCTGCGTGGTCACGATAACTCCGCGCAAAAGCCCCACCTGCTTACCGTCCTCGGAGTAGATCGGGGTGGAAAATCCGCTCACTAAGGTCCCGACCAGCGTTTTGACCACATCAAGAAAGACTGTTCCGTCCTCATCAAAGGTTCTCTTCACCCAGCCCATGTTCTTATCGGGAATATATTTCCCAACCATATCAGGTCTGCCCGGGTAGGAAACCCATCTCCCGTTGGTGTCAAGAACAAAATAATAATTGAAGAACTGGGTTACCTTATTAAAATCGGCCAGGGTGCTGTCCATTCGCTCTTTCTCCATTGAAACCATCGACGGATGCCTGGCAAGTTCTTTTATTTCGGCCACGGCCTGAGAGAATGAGAAGTCAAGGCTAGAGGATATCTGTGACGCAAACCCGGACTGCATACTTTGAACAGACTCGAAATCGTGCTTCTTTATAGTGGGAAGGATATAAAAGAAATCGAAAACAAGCGCCAGCAGAAACAGCAGGCCAATAGTGAAAATTATTCTGAATTTAAGGTTATAAAAACTCAGCATCTCACTGTTACACGATGTACTCTCGTACCCCCAACCTCGTCAATGGAAACAATCAAAGTAAAAGGGAAAATCCCCCGAATCAGACAATTATTTTACAGAATTTTACAGCAAGTTGAAATCAGGACAAACTATTAAAGGCCCTTACATAGCCGAAATATCAGATTGCAAGGGCCCCCAAATGGCATTTAGCGTGATCTTTTCCTCTTGTAGTTGGCCTTTATTTCATACTGGATGCTGGCATGGTTGGACGCAAGCCCGTCACCCTTGCCGTTGCATGAGAGCTTCCCTTCGACCTTTTTCTTCCGGGCCTTCACCATTTTGCGGATCACGGGAGCCATATCAAATCCACCGTTACATTCCTTTATCATACAGTTCATATAGAAATAGGCATGATTCTCCGGGGACACATTTACTGTCCTGACCATGAGAACGGTCTCGGTATCAGCGTACATCATCTTCTGATAATAGGTCATCTGGATGACCATGCTGGTGACTTCCGGAAATTTCTCAGAAACAAAACCGGCATCAGCTTTCCTCTGATTAAGTTCCTGCCGTTTTTGCATGTTATTGTTGTAATACATATTACCTCCAATCAAATATTTCTTGTTTGCTCCAGGCTATTCAGGGAAGCGCTTCTACTCGAAACGTCTCGGGGCACTCCCATGAAGCATTGTATTGTTACCTTCCCATAAGGACACAGCAAACTTTACTAAACACCTCTGGCCAAAGCTGTCTGGCGACCCCGCCTTTTCTGACGTCCCGATGTGTGGGGACGGGTTGCCCTTGCAGGAGGAGCGGCAGCATTGTAGTCAAAACCGTCCAGTTCGCAACAGACCATTTCAACCTCCATGTCTCGTTCAAAATCCCTGATAACCGGGGCATCTTCCTGTGTTACCAGAGTAAACGCGGCTCCAGAACGAGTGGCCCTGCCGGTTCTGCCGATCCGGTGAGTATATGAGTCCGTCGTATCAGGAACATCATAATTGATAACATGCGAAATACTCTGGATATCAACGCCTCTGGCAGCGATGTCCGTTGCCACAAGCACCTGATATTTACCCTGCCTGAATCCGTTCAGCGCAGCCTGGCGCTTGCCCTGAGGCATGCCGCCCTCAAGTGAAACAGCATTGAAACCCGCCCTCTGAAGCTGGCTGGCAACCCGCTTCGTCCTTCCTCTGGTACGGGTGAACACCAGGACGGAATCAGTCTCCGTCTTTTTCAGCAGACTGATGAGCAACCGGGTCTTCAGGTGGGCATCCACCGGATAAAGGGCGTGCGAGACGGTCTCGGCAGGCCGTGAAGGGTTGATCTGCACATTCTCCGGTTTATGCAGGATATCGTTGGCCAGTTTCCGGATATCGTCCGGCATAGTGGCAGAGAACAGCATCGTCTGTCTCTTTTTCGGTACCTGTTTCAGAATTTTCCTTATATCAGGCATAAATCCCATATCAAGCATACGGTCGGCCTCATCAAGCACCAGCACTTCAACACCCGAGAGGTCAACCATTTTCTGCCTGAGATGGTCCAGCAGCCGTCCTGGACAGGCCACGATGATATCCACGCCTGCCTGGAGCTTCTGTATCTGGGGATTCATAGACACTCCCCCGTAAATGGACATGCTTCTGAGGCCTGTTCTCCTTCCCAGTGTCAGGATATCGCTGCGGGTCTGCTCCGCCAGCTCCCTGGTTGGAGAGATAATAAGCCCGCGAACCCTGCGCTTTTCTTCCTTAGGCGCGTTATCAATAAACCGCTGGAGCATCGGCAGGACAAAAGCGGCTGTCTTGCCTGTGCCGGTCTGCGCAAGCCCCATAACATCATGCCCTTTGAGCGTACCGGGAATTGTTTGAGCCTGAATCGGGGTTGGGGTGGTAAATCCTGCTGATCGTATACCCTCCATGATGAGAGGGTCAAAACCAAATACTTCAAAACTCACTAAAAGTCTCCTTACTGCAAATGAGCCAAGGATTCTCTTAGCTCGCCTGCTTAAAAATATTTATTAATTATAACATTTTTGGGCACTTTCCCGCTTGTTACGGGCAAATCATAGGTAGTAACTGGTTGAAATAAAAGCAATAATACTGTTCCCCCTATAAAAAAAGGAGGGCAAAATCCCTCCTTTTTCACTCGACACAGGAAATTTTTGCTTATCCGTTAAGTAGTTTCGCAGCCTCTTTGGCGTGATACGTAAGAATGAGGTCCGCCCCGGCACGCTTGATGGAGGTCAATATTTCCATCATTACCCGGTCACCGTCCACCCAGTCCAGCTGGGCAGCGGCCTTCACCATCGAATACTCGCCGCTGACGTTGTAGGCGGCCACGGGGACATCCACGGTTTCACGGATATCAGAAATAATATCCAGATACGATAGTGCCGGCTTGACCATCACGATATCCGCGCCCTCCATAATGTCCAGCTCAACCTCCTTGATCGCCTCGATGCGGTTGGCGGGGTCCATCTGATAGCTTCGGCGGTCGCCAAACTGCGGAGTGCTCTCAGCAGCTTCGCGGAAAGGGCCATAAAACGCGCTTGCATATTTGGCGGCATAGCTCATAACAGGGATATCCGTATACCCTTCATCGTCAAGGGCCTCCCTGATGGCCTCCACACGGCCATCCATCATGTCCGACGGGGCAACAAGGTCCGCACCTGCCTTCGCATGGGATACGGCCTCGCGGGCCAGCAGCTCCAGCGTGGGGTCGTTCAGGATCTGACCGTCGCTGATAATTCCGCAATGGCCGTGATCTGTGTACTCGCAAAGGCAGACGTCCGTCATGACATACATTTCGGGCACCGCATCCTTGATGGCCCGTATTGCACGCTGGACGATCCCGTCATCGTTATAGGCCTCGGAGCCCTGGGCATCCTTGTGGTCAGGGATACCAAAGAGAATGACCGAAGGGACGCCCAGTGCGTGCGCCTCCCTGACATTCTCTACCAGATTGTCTATGGATTCCTGATAGCTTCCGGGCATGGAGGATATCTCCTTCCTCACTTCCGCACCTTCACAGACGAAAACAGGATAAATGAAATCGTCCGGCGTCAGGATGGTCTCTCTCACCATGCGGCGGATGACCTCGTTCTGCCTGAGCCTTCTCGGTCTGTTAATTGGAAACATTCTGACCTCCGAAACATAAAGGGGAACACCCCCTGAGTAAAGTAACCTTCGAACTCCGTGCTTTTAGTTTAGCACAGAAAAAGGGGGCCTCTAAGAGGCCCCCATACTTGAGAACTTTTTTCAGAAACCGCTTAGCCGCAGGAACCGGAACCGCAGCCGGGTCCGCAAGCAGAGGGGCCAGGATTCTCGGCCTTGATGACGAAGCCCTGGTTCTGGCCATCGTCTACGAAGTCCATGATCATGCCCTGGAGCTTCTCGTCTGCGTCGTTGTCTGCGAACACTTTCAGGCCATTGTGCTCATACACCTTATCGCCGTCTTTTGAATCTTCGGCGAGGTCCATCCCATAAGAAGGGCCGCAGCAGCCTCCACCGGCCACAAAGATCCTGAGTCCCCATCCGGCCTTGCCTTCGGCTTCCAGTATTTCCTTGGCCTTATCAGCAGCTATATCTGTTATTGTGAACATAGTAACCTCCAGATTAAAGTCGTTTATTTAGTTTAATGGCTCAAAAGCCCAAATTACAAGTTTCAATTATGTAGACCAATGCAAAAAGCATCGCCAGAAGCATATAATACCGATACAGATGAGCGTTCTGGACAAAATACTAAGTAAAAAGCGTGAACGCCTTGCCGAAGCCAAGGCTACAGCGCCTCTGCCCAAGGTCAGGGCAAAGGCCGAAAGTGCCGGAGAGATAAGGGGTTTCTCGGGGTCTATCAGCAGGGGAGAGGGACGCATCCGCCTCATTGCCGAACTCAAGAAAGCCTCCCCCTCCAGGGGCATTATCCGTGAGGATTTCGATCCCGGGGTCATTGCCGGTATATATGCCGCACGGGCCAGCGCGCTTTCCGTGCTTACGGAGGAAGACTTCTTTCAGGGCCATCTCTCCTATATTTCCAGAGCCAGGGCCGCAGCCCCGGTTCCCGCGCTCAGAAAGGACTTCATCTTCGATGAGTACCAGGTGTACGAGGCGAGGGCCAATGGAGCGGATGCGGTGCTCCTGATAGACGCGGCCCTGGAGTTCTCCCAGGCCGGGGAACTCATGCACCTTGCCACTGAGCTGGGTATGGCGGTCCTTTATGAGGTCCATGACCATCAGGAGCTTGAACGGGCACTCAAGCTGAATACCCCCATAATCGGCATAAACAACCGGAACCTCAAAACACTGGAGATAGACCTTAACACCACATTCGAACTGAGAAAAGAGATATCGCAGGACCATATCATCGTAAGCGAGAGTGGCATTTCAAGTCATGCCGATGTTCTAAGGCTTGAGGATGCCGGCATCGACGCAATGCTCGTGGGCACTCAGCTCATGCGTTCCGGAGACATTTCAAGCGCTATGGAAGAACTGCTCGGCCCACTTCCCACACAGGAGGCTTTGTAAATGGTACCAAAGGTCAAAATATGCGGGATCACTAATATAGATGACGCGCGCGCAGCCGTCAATTTCGGGGCCGATGCCCTGGGATTCGTCTTCTTTCCCGAAAGTCCCAGAAATATCACTGTGGAGCACGCAGGAGAGATCATCCGCGCCCTTCCGCCATTCGTTACCACGGTGGGAGTGTTCGTAAACCGGCAGCCGGATGAGCTTCGCTCCATAATTCAGGAGACTGGTCTTGACGCCGCTCAGCTTCATGGTACCGAGCCCCCCGATATATGCGGCCAGCTGAGCGGCAGAGTCATCAAGGGCATCAGGGTAAAGGAACTGAGCGACCTCGACCCGCTGGAACATTACTGCGTGTCGGCCTACCTGCTGGACACCTACTCTCCCGACTCTTTTGGCGGAACCGGACGTATATTCAACTGGGATATTGCTGTCGAGGCAAAACGCTACGGCCCGATCATTCTGGCAGGCGGCCTGACACCGGACAACATTCAGGATGCCGTGGAGCACGTACGCCCCTATGCCGTTGACGTTTCAAGCGGAGTGGAAGCGGAAAAAGGCCGGAAGGACCACGAGAAGATGAGACTGTTCATCCACCGGGCAAAGAGCACGGCTGAGGTAGCCTGACAAAACTGGTACTGTCCTGTTATGCAAAATATAGCTCTCCCGCTCGAGAGAAAGCCCGCCCCTGCGCAATCCCAGCCGCCCTCTCATACCAACACCTTCGCGTCAGGATTATGTCAGGNNTTTCAAAATCTTGAAGAGTCCGATGACACAGCAGACACCGCCGCCGATATACAGATACAGAGCTTTGTCCGCAGGTGAACCGTGGACCAGTTCATTAAGCTGAGAGCCCAGGGACTGAGAAATGTTATAGCCCCATGCCAGGAGCAGCAATCCGGCAACAAGAAAAACAACTCCAATCAAACGTCCGATGCGTCCTTTCATGATTCCTCCACCTGCCCCGAAGCCAGACGGTCTCCAACCCTGATGACCGTTTTGAGGTTGCCCCTTGGATTGAAATCGCCTATTATTTCCAGCTTTCTGGGTTTGAGCTTTTTTTTCAGCTCGTCATAAATGACATTGACCGCCTCTTCATGCGAGATATAACGGTCACGGAAAGAATTCAGGTACAGTTTAAAGGACTTCAGTTCCACAATCTTCTTATCGGGAACATAATGAAGAATGATTTCGGCAAAATCAGGGTAGCCCGACCGGGGGCACAGGCAGGTGAATTCGGGGAAGCTCATCCTGATCTCATAATCACGGTCCGGAGCGGGATTGTCCCACAGCTCGAGCTTTGCCTTCTTGATCTCTTTTTCTCCGTATTTTCTCATACCACGAAATGTACCATGGAGGTGGCAGCTAAGTAAAGCATTGTACTATTTCTTCTTTTTTCTCTTCTTACGGCAGCGCGGGCAATACCCCTTGATCTCAAGGGTATGGCTTATCCCCTCGAATCCAAGCTCCTCGCATTCCTTCTCCTGTATCCGCTCCAGTTTCGGAGAAAAATTCCACCACCTTCCCGCACTCGATACATAGCATATGGTCGTGGTGATGCTTGCCATAAGCGTTCTCATAGTGGGCATGGGAATGGACATGCTCGACCTGCTCGAGGATCCCGGACTCTATCATGAGCGGCAAGGTACGGTAGACTGAGGCGCGTGAAACATTGCTCCCTTTCTCTTTCAAGGAATAATGCAGTTCCTCAGGGTCAAAGTGCCCCTTGAACTCAACTATCTCGTCCAGGATGGCCTCCCGTTCCCGCGTGAAACGAAGCCCCTGTTTCTCCAGATACTCCCTGAAAACATCCTTTCCTCCCATGC
>JABAHP010005153.1_pt5 | contig 11734 bp, 13 predicted proteins | sample 7062081 | NCBI WGS metagenome assembly JABAHP01 (sample SAMN14534357, study PRJNA622989) | marine sediment metagenome | biome: marine biome [ENVO:00000428]; feature: marine pelagic biome [ENVO:01000023]; material: deep marine sediment [ENVO:00002113] | place: India: Gulf of Kutch | collected... | reverse complement strand
TGGCCTACAATTTCATCGCCGGGCAGATGGAGCACGCGCGAGCGTTGGCGGCGGTGGTGGCTCCGACGGTCAACAGCTACAAGCGGTTGACGCCGGGCTACGAGGCGCCGGTCTACGTGTGCTGGGCGCAACTGAACCGTTCGGCGTTGATTCGCGTCCCCGCCCATGGGGGACAGCGGGAGGATGCGACGCGCGCTGAACTGCGGTGCCCCGACCCCAGCGCCAACCCCTACCTCGCCTTNNGAACGGGACCTGGCGCCACCGTCACCGGTCAACGAAGACGTGTACGATTTCGACGAGCGCGACCTGCGCGAACGGGCCATCGGCACGCTGCCAGGCACGCTGGCCGAGGCGCTGGATGCACTGGAGCAGGACGACGTGATCCAGGCGGCATTGGGGCCGGACATCACCGGGGCCTTCCTGCGGGCCAAGCGAGCGGAGTGGGACGAATACCGGATCCAGGTGACGAACTGGGAACTGGAACGCTACCTGGAAACAGCATAGGCCCGTGACCTGCACACCGCTCCTGCCTACGACACCCTCGAGGACGAGGGTTCCGAGTCCTAGAACAGCAGCTCCGTACCGGAAACCAGGCTGCGGGGCGACTTGCGCGTTTTCCCAATGCATGGTATATTATAGGCGACCCTGCGGTGTGCGTGATCGCCGTTCTACGTTTTGAGCCAACACCTATACAAACGGGGGCTGTCTCTTCAGAGAGGAATGCGATAGCCTACGGGCAAGGCAGACCGCTGAGCAGGCCCCCACTTACGAGAATAGGTTCAAAACACACCGGCACACGGCACGGCGGGGTTCGGTCTGATGGTTGATTGCAAACGCCACCGGTTTTTCGGTGGCGTTTGCGTACGTCCTGCGCTTGACTTGACTCTTCCTTTGTGTTATCCTCTCTATCTAACCACGCAGTGTGAGGTGCACCGTGCTACGAGAACGAGTCTCTGATGACACCTACGTCTTCACCAGCGATCTTTACGCACAGGTGACTGCCGGTGCGATCGCGACACGCGACGGCGCGATCCTGGTAGACACCTTGCCTTTTCCTTCCGAAGCCCGCGAGATGGCAGCGTTCATCGCTCGAGCTGCTCAATCTGGCGTGCGATACGTCATCCTGACCCATTATCACGCCGATCATACCTATGGCGCGTATCTTTTCCCGCAAGCCGACGTCGTGGCACACGAGCGGTGCCGAACCTTGCTGATCGAGATCGGCACTCAGGCGCTCGAAGCAGCGAAGATCGAGGCGCCCGAACTGGAGGAAGTGAGCCTTCGCATACCTGACATCACGTTTGAAGACGGAGAGATCTCACTGCTGCTGGGCGGGCAACTGGTCCGGCTGATCCACGTGCCTGGTCACACAGAGGACTCGGTGATGGTGTACGTTGAAGAGGATCGGGTGCTGTTTGCGGCCGACACGGTGATGCCGGTGCCCTCCATCGTGGATGGTGACATGGACACATTCAGGGCATCCCTGCGCAGGGTCGTAGAACTGCCCGTAGAAAACCTGGTGCAGGGGCACGGAGAGGTCATCCTGCGCGGAGAAGTACAGGACGTGGTGCAGGCCAGCCTGGCCTATCTCGACGCCATCGAGGCCCTGGTGGCCAAAACGATCAAGAGCGGCAAGGGCAAGAAAGCACTGCAGCGGGTCAGCATTGAATCCTGTGGACTGTCGCGCATCCCGCTCAGCGGCCTGGTACAGCAGATCCACGTGGCGAACCTGCTGACTCTCTACGATCGCATGACATCAAAGTGAGCGATAGCGTAGAGCGAATTCTCGCAGCAATTGCGGCACTCTCCGAAGAGGAACGGGCCAGGCTGTTCGAGCGACTGGCCAGGGAGGAGGAGTTACCGCCCGCCTCTGCGACAGGTACGTCATTGCGCACCGACGACGAATGGGAAGGTCCGGCCGACTACACCCTCATCTTTGACGGAGGCAGCCAGGGCAATCCCGGCCCCGGGTACGGGAGTTACGCGCTGATACACGCACGCGATGGAGAGCAGGGTCTCGTGCGGCTGGATTTCGGCCGCCAAATGACCAACAACGAGGCAGAGTACGAGACGTTGATCGCGGGACTGCGGGGACTGACCGAGCGGATCGAGGCAGCAGGGCAGTCGCCGGTGGAGTTTACCCTGGAGGTACGCGGGGATAGCGCGCTGGTGATCCACCAGGTGGAGGGCACCTGGCGGACGAGGGACAACCGGATGAGATCGCTGCGCAACCGGGCGCGGGAGCTGCTGGCTCGCTTCAAGGGCCACCGACTGGTGCTCCAGGGCCGGGAGGAGTCGGTGAGGGTCCTGGGACATTGATGATCACAGCGCCGTGAACAGGCGGGCGCGAGTCCCGGGCCCTGATTCCCACGCTTGACAGCCTCTGGCTCATGTGGGATAATGTGACCAGCATCGTCAAATGCGATGATGGAGACGAGTAGGCGCGGGGTGCCGGTCCAGAGAGCCCGGGACAGGTGAGAGCCGGGTCCGGGAACCGTGTCGAAAATCCCTCCGGAGTTGTCGACCGAACGGAGCGAGGGTGTATGCAAGACCGTCGCTCCCAGTAGACTCGACCGGGCTCGCCCCCCGTTACCAGGACGCGGCGATCGTGTGTCGCCGATAGAGAGGCCCCGTCTGTGTGGGGCAAGAAGGGTGGTACCGCGGGAGTGCCCAGCTCTCGTCCCTTTGGGGACGAGAGCTTTGTCGTTAGGGATAGCAAATGGACTTCACGATCCGGCCCGGGACAGAGACGGATATACCACAGATGCTCCAGCTGTGGCGAGAGATGATGGACTTCCACGCCCAAGCGGAGCCTCGGTTCCGCCCCCTTCCACCACCGGCGGGGGAGCAGGCGTGGGAGAAGTATCTGCGCAAGGACATCTGGGGGAACGAGGACTGGGCCGTCTTCGTGGCCGAGGCGGACGGCAGGCTGATCGGCCAAATCATGGGTGTGCTGCGGAACTCCGTGCCGGTTTTCGAGCCCGAACGGTTTGGCTACGTGACGGACGTCGTCGTCGACCCGGCAGCGCGACGCCGCGGCGTGGGACAGGCGCTATTCGAGGCACTGAAAGCATGGTTCCGAAAGCGGGGCGTCCCCTACCTCCAACTGCAAGTAGCACACAACAACCCCATCTCCCAGGCCTTCTGGCGGGCGATGGGCTGCATCGACTACATGGATACGTTGTGGTACGACCTGGAGGCGGAATGACCGAGTTGCTCTACCAGACAGACAGCTACCTGCGCACGTTCAAAGCACTCGTAACCGAGACGATCGACGACGGGACGGTGCTGGACCGGACCGCGTTCTACCCTGGCGGCGGGGGGCAACCCTGCGACCTTGGCCATCTGGAGGCCGGTGGGGAACGCTGGGAGGTGCGCAAGGTGGGACGCAGAGAGGGACGGGTGGTCCACATTCTGGACCGGGAACCTCCGCCCGCCGGCACACCTGTGACAGGCGCGTTGGATTGGGAGCGACGATACGAACTGATGCGCACCCATACCGCTATGCACATCCTGTGTGGGGTGATCTGGCGGGACTACGGGGCCTCGGTGACCGGCGGGAATATGCAGCCGCTCAAGGGACGGATGGACTTCGAGTTCGAGCACATGCGGAAGGAACTGGTGCGCGAGATCGAGGAGAAGATCAACGCCGAGGTGACTGCCGGCCGGCCGGTCCACACGCGCGTGCTGCCGCGCGAGGAGGCCTTCCAGATTCCCGACCTGATCCGCACCAAGATCAACCTGCTGCCAGCCCACATCACCCAGGTGCGGGTGGTGGAGATCGCGGGGTTGGACGTGCAGGCCGATGGCGGGACGCACACGGCCAATACCGCCGAGGTCGGTCCGCTGCAAATCGTGGACTACAAGAGCAAGGGACGAATTAACAAACGGTTGGTGGTGGCGCTGGAGCGAGCAGGAGGAAGTTAGACCGGTATCTCCGCCACCCAGCCCCAAAGATCGGGCCGCTCCTGCAGTTGGATCTCGCCCAGGGCCTGGCAGAGCATCTGTGCGCGCGGGCCAGGCTGCCCGTCGCCGATGGGATGGTCGACGCCCTGATAGTTGACCACGGTGACGGCGGAGAGGACAGCAGCAGTGCCAGTGTAGAACGTTTCGGCGGCGTTCTCCAGAATCTCGTCAATGGGCAGCCGGCGTTCGACGACGATCCAGCCGAAGATCTCGCGGGCGATGGTGAGGATCGAATTGCGAGTGATCCCGGGGAGGATGGAGCCCAGTTCCGGGGTGACCAGCGTGCCATCGTGCAGGATAGCGAAGAAGTTGCTGGAGCCCAGCTCCTCGACGTACCGGTCCTCGCGGGCGTCCAGGTAGAGAGCGTCGGCGTAGCCCAGTTCCCGGGCCACCTCGTGGGGGTGGAGCGAGGCAGCGTAGTTGCCAGCGGCCTTAGCCGCGCCGGTGCCGTGCGGGGCAGCCCGGTGGGCAGCGGAGAAGACAATCACCCGATCGCCGCCCATGTAGTGGCCCACGGGGCAGCAAAAGACGCAGAAGAGATACTCCTGGGCCGGCTTCACGCCTAGCACGGGCCCGGAGCCGATGAGGACGGGGCGGACGTAGAGGCTGCCCTTCCGGTAGCCGGGCACCCAACGGTGATTGGCCTGCACCACCGCTTGGACCGACTCGAGAAAGGCGTCCACCGACGGCGCAGGCATCGCTAGGCGGGCGGCAGAACAGCGCAGGCGGCGGGCGTTGCTGGCAGGGCGGAAGAGAACGATCTTCCCTTCGTGCGTGCGGCGGGCCTTGAGCCCCTCGAAAACCGCCTGGCCGTAGTGAAAGACGTTGGCACCGGGGGAGAGTGCTATCCTGGCCCCCTGATGCTCGTAGAGTTGTCCTGGCTCCCAGCCGGACTCAGCGGTCCAACGGGCCAGCCAGAGTGCATCTACTTCGCGATAGTTGAAACTGAGGTTTTCGTCCCAGCCCGTTTCTTGGGGCGGGCGGGGAGACTGATCGGTGAAGGCATTCAACATCGATTTTCCCTCCAGGTAGTGTGGTGGGGCAGGCAGGTCATTGTAGAAGGAAATGCGACAAATGTCAAAGGAGATGGCGATGTTCAAACCGGTACCCTCAAGCGTCGATTTCACGGCGCAGGAGTATCAGATCCTCGATCTCTGGCGCGATATGGGCGCCTTTCGCAAACTGGTCCAGTTGCGACAGGATGGCCCACGCTGGTCCTTCATTGACGGACCGATCACTGCCAACAACCCAATGGGGGTCCACCACGGCTGGGGGCGGACCTACAAGGACCTCTACCATCGCTTCTGGGCGATGAAGGGCTACCGCACTCGCTACCAGAACGGGTTCGACTGCCAGGGCCTGTGGGTCGAGGTGAATGTGGAGAGAGAACTGGGCTTTCGCTCCAAACAGGACATCGAGGATTACGGCATCGCCCGCTTCGTGCGCAAGTGCAAGGAGCGGGTGCTCCGCCAGGCGGCGGTACAGACCGAGCAGTCCATCCGCCTGGGGTACTGGATGGACTGGAACGATCCGGACCGCCTGCGCCACCTGGCGGACCGTCTAGCGCGGGATCCAGAGGAGATCATCACTGTCGAGGGACCAGATGGGCCGGTGACCGATACGGTCGAAGGAATCGTGGCCCGCCTGGGGCTGCCAGAGCTAGGCAGATCCTATTTCACTTTCTCCACCGAGAACAACTACATGATCTGGACCTTCCTCAAGCGGTGCTGGGAGCGGGGCTGGCTCTACAAGGGGCAGGATGTGATGCCCTGGTGTCCCCGCTGCGCCACCGGTATGACGCAGCACGAGATCGTCACCGACGGATACCGACAGCTTACCCACCCCGGCGTCACCCTACGCTTCCCGCTGCGCGACAGACCGGGGGAGAGCCTCCTGGTCTGGACGACCACGCCGTGGACGCTGACCAGCAACGTAGCGGCGGCAGTGGGGTCGGAACTGACCTATGCGAAGGTCCGCCAGGGGGACGAGGTCTTCTACCTTTCAAAGGGCACCCTACCCATGTTGGACGGCAAATACCAGGTGCTGGAGGAGATGAAGGGCACGGTCCTGGAGGGCTGGACCTACGAGGGCCCCTTCGACGAACTGGAGGCGCAGGGAGCCGCCGGTGCGCCTGAGGCCCACCGCGTGATCCTGTGGGATGAGGTCGGTGAGGCGGAGGGCACCGGTATCGTCCACATCGCCCCAGGATGTGGCGCGGAGGACTTCGCGCTTAGCAAGGAACACGACCTCCCCACCATCGCTCCACTGGACGAAGAAGGGGTCTTTCTGGACGGCTTTGGCCCATTCACCGGCACTCACGTCTCCGAGAGCGCTGAACGCGTCTTCGGGAGCCTGCGAGACAAGGGGCTGCTGTACAAGGTCGAGGACTACTTGCACCGATACCCGGTCTGCTGGCGCTGTAGCACCGAGTTGGTCTTCCGGCTGGTGGACGAGTGGTTCATCTCCATGGATGAACTGCGATATGACATCATGGACGTGACCCGCCAGATCCGCTGGATACCTGCCTTCGGGCTAGACCGCGAGCTGGACTGGCTGCGTAACATGCACGACTGGATGATCAGCAAGAAGCGATACTGGGGGCTGGCGCTGCCTATCTGGGAGTGCGAGAAATGCGGCCACTTCGAGGTCATCGGCGACGAGCACGAACTCAAGGAGCGGGCTGTGGGCGGGTGGGAGGAGCTTGAGGGACACACCCCCCACCGGCCCTGGGTGGACGCGGTGCGTATTGCCTGCCCGGAGTGTGGCGCCGAGGTAAACCGCATCCCTGACGTGGGCGACCCCTGGCTCGATGCGGGCATCGTCAGCTTCAGTACGCTCCAGTACCGGTCGAACCGAGACCACTGGCGGACGTGGTATCCGGCCGACTGGATCAGCGAGTCGTTCCCTGGTCAGTTTCGCAACTGGTTCTACAGCCTCCTAGCAATGGCGACGGTGCTGGAGAATTCCCCACCCTTCCTGGCCTGCTTCGGCTACGCCACGCTGCTGGATGAGGATGGGCGTGAGATGCACAAGTCGTGGGGAAACGCCATCGAGTTCAATGAGGCCGCCGACCGAATGGGGACAGACGTGATGCGCTGGCTCTACTGTGCGCACAAACCGGAGAACAACCTGCTCTTCGGCTACGGCAGATCGGACGAGGTGCGGCGGCAGTTCCTGATTCCGCTATGGAATGTGTACTCGTTCTTCGTAACGTACGCCAACATTGATCGGTGGGAACCTGGGAAACTGGTAAACTGGGAAACCGGCAAACCCGCAAATCGGGAGAGCAATCACCAGTCTACCAGCTTGCTGGACAGATGGATCGTCGCCCGCATGAACCAGGTAGTCGCCCGAGTCACCGACTGCCTTGACAACTATGACGCCTACGGGGCGACGATGGCCGTGGAGCCCTTCGTGGGCGACCTGACCAACTGGTACGTGCGCCGGAGCCGACGACGTTTCTGGAAGAGCGAGCAAGATGCGGACAAGGACGCCGCCTACGCCACGCTCTACCAGGTTCTGACGACGCTGTGTCGGTTGCTCGCGCCGTTTGTGCCCTTCGTCACCGAGACGATGTACCAGAACCTGGTCCGGTCGGCGAACCAGGACGCTCCACAGAGCGTCCACCACACCGACTGGCCCCGGACGGACTCGGCGGCGGTGGATGAGGATCTCCTGGCCCGCATGGCATTGGCCCGACAGGTGGTCGCGCTGGGCCACTCCGCCCGCAACAGCCGGAATATCAAGCTGCGCCAGGTGCTGGCCCGCGCGCTGATTCACCTGGAGCCCGGTGCTGGCGAACTGGACGAGGAGATGATGGACCTCGTGCGGGATGAACTGAACGTCAAGCAGGTGACTTTCGTGGACGACGCAAGCGACCTGGTCACCTACCGCCTCCTTCCGGACAACAAGCTGCTCGGCCCCCGCTTCGGAAAGCGCTTCCCGGCAGTGCGGGCGCAGCTTGCGGCACAGGATCCGCTGGCAGCAGTGCAACGGCTGCGGGCGGGGCTCCCCCTGCACATAGAAGTGGAGGGAGAGGAGTTGGAGCTCGAAGCCGAGGAGGTGCTGGTGCGGGAGGAACCGCGAGAGGGACTGGCGGTGGCCTCAGAGAGGGGGGCGACTGTCGCCGTGGACACCGTCCTCACACCCGATCTGAGGGCCGAGGGACTGGCTCGAGAGGTGGTCCGACGGCTGCAGAACCTGCGCAAAGAGGCGGGCTTGAATCTGGACGATCGCATCGTCACTACCTACGAGGCCGAAGGGCCCCTCGCCGATGCAATCGAAGCCTGGCGAGCCTTCATCGCGTCGGAAACCCTGAGCGTGGGACTCCAGGCCGGACCGCCGGACGAAGGGGCCACCATAGGCGAGGACCAGGTGGATGGTCATCCACTCAGATTGGGGATCTGCAAAGCGTGAGCGCTTCCGATTTTGTCCATCTTGCACATTCAGGCTGAGTGGGGTAGAATACAACGTACGCGAAAGGGTAACCAGGAGGAAGATAGATGCCTTTTTCATACGAAAGGGCAAGGCGGGAACTGCACGAGGAGCAGACGAAACTGCAGGAGCAGTTGGAGCGGCTCGAGGCTACGGAGTACCAGAGCATCGGCTACAGCAATCATATCGCCGACGATGGGACCGACGCCTTTGAGCAGGCCGTGGGAGTAGCACTCCACCGCAAAGTCGAATCTACGCTGGAGGAAGTGGGGCGGGCATTAGCCAAGTTCGATAACGGAACCTATGGTCTCTGCGAGACCTGCGGTGCCAGGATCGACCGGGCCCGTCTGGAGGTATTGCCCCACGCGAAATGCTGCCTGGATTGCCAGGCACGTCAGGAACACAACAGCGCACGGATAGGCTCTCGTTGACGTCAAAGAGACAGGACGCCCTCATCTTGCCAGCCGCAGCCGCACTGGTCGTGCTCGCTGATCAACTCACCAAGCACCTCGTGATGGCCTGGCTGGCGGAGGGCCAGTCGTGGGACGTTGTACCCTGGCTGACCCCTATCTTTCGCGTAACCCACGTGACCAACACGGGAGCAGTCTTTGGGCTGTTCCGTGGGTGGGGTGACTTCTTCATGATCGTCGCCGTGGTAGTCATCGCGGTGATCATTGTGTACTACCATCAGATCCCGGACGGACAGCGACTGGTGCGGGTAGCGCTGGGCCTTCAACTGGGTGGGGCTATCGGCAATCTGCTGGACCGGCTGCGCCAGGGATCTGTGGTAGATTTCATAGACCTAAACTTCTGGCCGCTGCACGAGTGGCCGATATTCAACGTGGCGGACAGTTCCCTCGTCGCTGGCGCCACCCTGCTGGCGGTTCTGATGATCTGGGAAGAACGGCGGGCACTGAAGAGGCAGCAAGCGGTACAGGATGGCTGAGGAGCAGGTCACATCGGAGTCCACTGTCTCTCTGAGCGTAGAACGCGGCGGCCAACGGCTGGATAAGGTCATTCCAGCGCATGTACAGGACCTCAGCCGTGCAGTGGTCCAGCGCCTGATCAAGACCGGCGAGGTAACGGTTAACGGGCAACTCAGCAAGCCCAGCTACCGCGTGCAGGCGGGCGACGAGGTCGTCGTCCGCCTCCCCGACGAGACACCCGAGCCAGTCGTGCCGGAGGACATTCCCCTAGACATCATCTACGAAGATGATGTCTTGTTGGCGGTGAACAAGCCAGCGGGGATGGTCGTGCATCCGGCTCTGGGACACCCCAGCGGCACGCTGGTCAACGCGGTACTAGCCCATTGCCCTCAGATCGCCGACGTCGGCGGGCTCGAGCGGGCCGGGATCGTCCACCGGCTGGACAAGGACACTTCGGGCCTGATTCTCATCGCCAAGGATGAAGCAACCCGCGCCGCGCTGCAGCGGCAGTTCAAACGTCGGCAGGTCGCCAAGACCTATCTGGCGCTGGTTGAGGGCCATATTCAGCCTCGAGAGGGCATCATCGAAGCGCCGGTGGGCCGCGACAAGCGCCAGCGCAAGCGCATGGCCGTGGTGCGGCGCGGGCGGGAGGCGCGAACGACGTACCGCGCCGTCGAGTACTTCGCTGACCACACGTTACTGGAGGTGCGCCCCTACACCGGTCGTACACACCAGGTGCGGGTACACCTAGCCTGGCTGGGCTATCCGATTGTGGGGGACAGGGTTTATGGGCGCCGCCGCCAGCGGCTCCTCCGAGACCGCCACTTCCTCCACGCCGCGCAGTTGCGGTTCACCCACCCCGATGTGGACGAGGAGGTGGATTTCAAAGCCCCGCTGCCACCGGAACTGAGCGCTGTTCTCAGACAGCTGCGTCGCTCCTGACTACGCGTTGCGTCCCAACTTCCCGTTCCCTCAACAGAGATTGGAGGACTTATGGACGAGCCCACCATCGAAATCCTGGCCGAAAGCGAGAACTTCAACCTATGGCGGGCCGAGGAGCCCGACGGTGAGACGACCTACCACATAGAACTGGGCACGGTCACCGTGCATCTGTTCCGCGAGGAGTGGGAGGAGCTTCTGAGATTGATCGAAGAAGTGAAGGGGCATGCTGGAGCAGGGTAAACCTACGCCACAGCTTCAGCAATGGTTCGACCGGCTGGCCCCGGTGGTCGAGCAGGCGCGGGCAGCGCTGCGCTCGCTCAAGCCGGGGAAACTGACGTTGCGCAGCGGATGCGAACAGGATGAGGACCACAACTTCCGCCTTGCCTTCTTCTGGGACGAGTACGTCGTCTCCGCTGAGGATTTCACCGTACGGCGGGCCGACACCGGCGAGCAGGCCGCTTCCTTCACCCAGAGTCTGATCCTCACCTACCTGGCCACGGCCGACGGCACGACACCTTCGAGCCGCTGGGTGGGCTTCCGCGACCTCCCCGACGGTATGTTCTACGTCCAGGCATTCGAGGGCTACTCCGGCGGCCGATTGGTGCGCGAACTGCGGGGCGGCGTCACGGCGTTCTGCCGCGCTGCCGAGGCGCTGGGTGGCGAGCCGCTGGAAATCGGAGACGCGGGATACGCCTTCTCCGTACTACCACGGGTACAACTGGCCCTGGTATACTGGGAGGGAGACGAAGAGTTTCCCTCGCAGGCGCGGGTGCTATTCGAGGACACTGCCGCACACTACATGTCCACCGACGGGCTGGCCATCCTCGGCAGTCAGCTGGTGGGGCGAATCCTGAAGGCCTCGCGGTAGTACTGCAGCGAACTCCCGAAGCTACCTACACGTTGTTCTACACGTCCATTCGCGCCACGTCCACCGCCTGCGGCCCCTTCACGGTGTGCTCTATGAGATAGGTCACCCGTGTGCCGTCGGGAAAGGCCGGCGTCTCCCCTGGCGCGATGCCGGTGCGATGGAAGAATATCTCATCCCCGTTGTGCTGGACGATGAAACCATAGCCTTTCCCGCCGTCGTACCACTTCACGTGGCCCTCGTGGGGCCCCGGCCCAAGGACGGCCGGTGCTTTGGGGGCCTGTTCCGCCCTCGGCGTCGACTTGGGTTCGCTCCGTGGCTCTGGACGGGGGGCCCCGCGACCTGCAGGCCGGCAGGCTGAGCATTGCCGCGGCGGTGTGATATCCTCGCCTCGTTTCGCCTGCCGGCGTTGCTCTTCAACCCTGAAGACAAATTGCTTCCCGCACTCGGTGCAGGTTGCCCATGTATCCTGATAACTCATTCGCTATCCTCCTCACTCGTCCGTGTCTGCCGTTGGCGCGGGACGGGGCACGAAGGCGTCCACCACGAAGTCCCCTGCCCGCAGTGCGATAACATCCCGACCCTGCGTGGCACGTCCCAT
>JABAHP010004843.1_pt1 | contig 11742 bp, 8 predicted proteins | sample 7062081 | NCBI WGS metagenome assembly JABAHP01 (sample SAMN14534357, study PRJNA622989) | marine sediment metagenome | biome: marine biome [ENVO:00000428]; feature: marine pelagic biome [ENVO:01000023]; material: deep marine sediment [ENVO:00002113] | place: India: Gulf of Kutch | collected... | reverse complement strand
GGCGTGATGCGCGGTCTGGGGGATCTGCCGGGTGGTGCCTTCGCGAGCGCGGCCTACGGGGTGTCCGACGACGGCAGCGTGATCGTGGGGTGGGGGCACTCCGAGGCGGGCCCCGAGGCCTTTCGCTGGGAGAACGGCGTGATGCAAGGGCTCGGGGATCTCCCCGGCGGCGACTTCTTCAGCCGGGCCTTTGCGGTCTGCGCCGACGGCTCGGTGGTGGTGGGCTTCGGCGTCACGGCGCGGGGCCCCGAAGCCTTTCGCTGGGAGAAGGGCGTGATGCGGGGTCTCGGGGATCTTCCCGGCGGCCGCTTCTACAGCAAGGCCTTCGGCGTCTCCGCCGACGGCTCGGTGGTGGTGGGGCAGAGTCACTCGGCGCGGGGCTTCGAGGCCTTCCTCTGGAAGGACGGCGTGATGAGAAGCCTGGGCGATCTTGCCGGGGGCCGCGTGAACGGCCTGGCCGAGGCGGTCTCTGCCGACGGCAGCGTGGTGGTGGGGCAGGGCTGGTCGGACTCCGGCTTCGAGGCGTTTCGCTGGACGCGGGGTGCGATGCTCGGGCTGGGCTCGTTCGCCGATGGCGGCTTCTCGAGCGAGGCGTTCGGCGTCTCCGCCGACGGCTCCGTCGTCGTGGGCAGGAGCAACTCCGCCCACGGCAGCGAGGCCTTCGTCTGGACCGCCCCGCAGCGCTGATGAGAAATGCGGACTAGCGCTCCGTCTCGCGCCTTCTGGCTGGGCGCCGGCATGGCGGCGCTCGTGATCACGTCGCTCTCCTTCTGGGTGGCATCCCGGGAGTGGTTCTCGCAGGACGACTTCGCCTTCCTCGCCCACGTGCAGCGCGTGGATCCCTGGNNCTCGAGGAGCGCTTCTGGACCTTCTATCGCCCGCTCTCGATGGAGACCTTCTTCTGGGTCGGCTACCGGCTCTTCGGTCTCGAGGCCTTCGGCTTCTTCGCCGTCTCGCTCGGGCTGCACTTCCTCAGCGCCGGCCTCGTCTACCGGCTGGCGCGTCAGCTCGGCTTCGACGCGCGAGTCGCGCTGGCGACGGCGCTGCTCGCCGTCTCGCGCCACGGATCGCTGGGCGAGATCTACTACGGCTCGGTCTTCATGTACGTGGGCGAGGTCTTCTTCTCGCTGGTCTCGATCAGCTTCTTCCTCGACTACCTGCGCAGGGGCCGGGCGGCGGCGCAGCTCGCCTCGTGCCTGGGGCTCGTGCTGGCCCTGCTCTGCAACGAGGTGGCGGTTGCGACGCCCGCGCTGCTGGTCTGGGTGGCGCTGGGCGCCGGGCAGGCGACGATCCGGGGCGGGGGAGGGCTGCGGCTGCTGCGGGCGCTGGCGCCGCAGGCGCTCCTCGGTCTCCTCTACCTCGTGTTTCGCTTCCACTGGATCGCTCCCGCGGCGAGCCCGGAGGTCTACACGCCTCAACTCGGAGCGCAGGTTCTGCTCAACTACGTCCGGATCCTCTCCTTCGTGTTCGGCGATGCGAAGGCGCTGCTGGTTGCTCTCGCGCTGGCGACGGCTCTGCTGATCGCGGTGCAGGCGCGCTGGGACGCGCGCCTGCACGGCGGCCCCCTGCGTGTTGCGGCGGCGTGCGCGGCCTGGACCGCGACCGTGCTGGCTCCCTTCGCACTGCTTCCCTTTGCGCAGCCCCGCTGGGCGATGCCGCTCGCGGTTCCGGTCTGCCTGCTCCTCGGTGCCCTGCTGGAGGCGTTCCGGCGCTCGTATGCCCCCCGCCGCGCGTGGGCCCTGGAGGCGGGGCTTCTGGCGCTGGTGCTCGCTTCGTTGCCCTACGGCGCGCTGCTCGCGCGTGCGACCGATCCGGTGGGCGCCTACCCGCGGCGCATCGTCGAGTGGATCGACGCTCAGGAGCCGCCGCTCTCCTCGCGCGCCGTGCTCGTGCTGCTCTACGGAGCGCCGGGTCTCGCGAACGCGGACGACGCGGTGCGCTTCCGCTACCTCGCCTACGGCGGCGGCGTGCTCAACGCCGCGTATCCCGAGACGCAGCGGGTGATGCGCTTCGTCGACCTCTCGCGCCGCCCGCCGCGCAACGCGATCCGCCCGGACAGCATCTACCTGGGCCTCGGTCCGGACCTCGGCATTGCGCGCGCCGACTCGCGCCTGCTCGACCGCGAGCTGCCGCGGCGCTTCGAGCCACCGCGCTAGTCCGCATTTCTCACCGCCCCCGGTGGCTTCTGTTGTGAGTCCCTGCTCGGGATCGCCCGCGAGGATCAGCGCGAACGCCGGGACGCTGCGGTGCGGCCGCAAGTGCGAGCTTTGCACCGCGGGGCCGAGCTGGGTAATAAGGTGGGATGCTGAGATCCTCTCCGCGCCTGCGGCGAGCACTCGGGCTCGTGGCGCTCGCGGTCGCGAGCGCCGCGGTCTCGTTGCTGGCGATGGAGGTGCTGGTGAGGATCCTCGGCGAGAGCGCCGCACGGCCGGCCGGCCCGGAGGCCGCAACGCCGGTGCCGGCCGATCCGGCGCTGAAGGGTCTTCCCGTGATCACCCTGGTCAGAGAGCTGCGCCAGCCCAACGTGCGCGCGGTCAACGCGGGCGTTCTGTATCGCTCGAACAGTCTCGGCATCCGCGGGCCGGACTATCCCCGGCAGCCGCAGCCGGGCGTGTTCCGGATCAGCGTGAGCGGCGATTCCGTGACGATGGGCCACGGCATACGCGAGGAGGAGACCTACCCCGCCGTGCTCGAGCGACTCCTGAATGCGGGCTCCGGCGAACATCGCTTCGAGGTGATCAACCTGGGCATCTCCGGGCTGAACATCATCCACAGCCTGGGTCGCCTCGAGCTCAAGGGTCGCCTCTACAACCCGGACCTCGTCGTGTACGGCTTCACGCTGAACGACATAGAAGGCCCCGGTTACGTTCGCACCACGCCGGAAGCCACGCAGCGCTACGCAGCACTGCTGTACCGCCACGCGAGCTCTCGCTCGCGTCTGCTGCGCCTTGTCTGGCCCCGGCTGGTCATCCTTGCCGGCTCCATCCGCCCGTTGGAGGGTTCCTACCCCAAGGCGCTCGAGCACAACTACTTCCACAACCAGAGGACGCGGTCGCGGCTCGATGAGGGCCTGGATCGCCTGGCCGCGGTCGGACGCATCGACGGCGTGTGCGCGCACGTCTTCGTGCACACGCGCCTCGAGCAGCTCGTCTTCCTGCATCCGTACCGCCGGTTCTACCGGTTGATCGAGGAGGAGGCCACCGAGCGTGGCCTCACGGTGACCCAGTCGTACCCGAAGCTGCGCTGGCACCTTGCAGAATCGTTGCGTCGAAACGTCCGCGACAGCCATCCCAACGCGGAAGGGCACCGCCTGTTCGCGGAGGCGCTCTACGACGGCCTGCGCCGGCTGCCGCCGCGCTGCTGGGAGAAGCGGCCACGAAACAGGGGGTCCCGAGAATCCGGGGCGTCATTGCGCCGCGGCGGGGCGCGGAGATCCGACCGATAGCATCGCGACGCTGCCGGCGACACGGGCCGCCAGCCCGAGGATGGTCGCCTCCGGGAACCCCTGTGTCATCGCGAGGACGATTGCGAGAATGCGGTCCACGTCCGATGCGCCTCGTTGACTCCCCCAGGCAGAGCAGGAGCGGTCATCGGGCGCGCCGGCCCAGCAGGGCGGCGGCGATCAGCCCCGCGGCCGCGGCGGCGCCGAGCGCGAGGCCCAGCCGGACGCTGGTCGGCTGGTATTCGAAGACGATTCGAGATCGACCTGCCGCTACCGGAACGGCCCGGAAGAGGAAGTTGGCACGATGGATCGGCAGGTCCCGGTCCCCGGCGCGGGCCCGCCAGCCGGGAAAGNNCGGTGGATTGGCAGGTCTTGCTCCCCGGCGCGGGCGCGCCAGCCGGGGAAGAACGAGTCCGTGAGCACGACGAGCCCGGGCCCATCCGACTCCACCACGAGCTCCACCCGCTCGGGCTCGTGAGCGAGGATCTCCACGGAGCCCCGGGAGTCGCCGCCTTCGGGCGGCGGGTCGCCGGGCGCCAGCTCGAGGACGACCTCGGAGCGGGGATCGAAGGCCGGGTCCTCGAGCGCGCGAAGCACGGCGGCCGGATCGTCCAGCACGCGGGCCCGGGATACGAAGTAGGCCCGAGGCAGCGCGGCTTCGTTTTCGAACACGGCGGCGAAGCCCGCTGGCGGCCGGTGCTCGAGCGAGGCCACACGAATGCGGGAGCCGGGCTTCCGCGAGGCGTTGACCAGGTGCTGTAGCTCGGGGCTCCCAAACGCAACCACGAAGAAGCGCGTGCTCATGAGGTCCATCCACACCCAGTTCGCCTGCGGTCCGAGGGAGAGCATTCCGCCGATCATCGCCAGCGGGCCCTTTCCGGAGAGCCGTCGGATCACCTGGCTGTGNNGTCGTAGTCGCTGGTGGTATGGATCCGGCGCAACATCCCCTGCTTCAGGGTGAGGGGCGGGTCCAGTGCGTAGCGCCGCGAGAGGAACGTGCGCTCGAGGCCCGCCTTCCGGCCGAGCTCGTCGAGGAGCTCGGCCTGCTGGTCGAAGACCTCCGGCTGGGCGATGGGGCGCGGGCTGCGCTGCTCGGGGTCCAAGAAGAGCTGGGCTCCCTGACACACCACGATGCCGAGCAGGGCCGCGCGTCGCAGCGTCGGGCCCGACACCGCGCCGTAGAGCAGCAGCAGGGCGGATACCAGGCCGAGCCAGACGGGTCGCTCGCCCTCGCTGCTGAACCAGGCGAGCCAGGCGGCCGCCAGCGCGAGGCCCGCCCACCAGCCGGGCTGCGACCACAGCGCCCGTCGCGAGAGTGCGAGCCAGTCCTCGAGGCGTGTGACCGCGATGGCCGCCAGCAACGCCCCGGCGAGGGCCAGCAGCGTCAGGAGACGTCCGGGGGCCCGGAAGAGCCCGCCGACAGGGGTCGCGGCCCACGCGGCATAGACGGGGCCGCCCGAGACCAGCAGGATGGCCAGCGTTCCCAGCCCCAGGGCAAAGAAGAACGGGAGGCGCAGTCGCCGGGCGCCGACGCCGAGCCCGAGCGCGAGCCACGGGAGCGTTCCCAGCAGGACGGCCCGGGTGCCCCGCAGCGCGCTGAACGCCACCGCCAGCGCGCCCCCCGGCGCGGGCGGCCAGCGGCCCAGGGATCCGGGGGCGCGTTCGCTGTGCTGGACGAGTTCGAGCGTCGGTAGGAGCTGTGGAGCTGCCAGAAGAACGCCCGTCGCCACGCAGCCGAGCAGCGCGAGGCCCCGGCGGATCGCCATCGCGGGGCCCTCGGAGCATGCCAGCGACCCGAGGCGCGCCAGGGCGAACGCCGCCGCCGCGAGCATGTTGTGGACGACGAACTGGGGGTGTCCCCCCAGGCTTTGCAACGCGACCGCCAGGGCCAAGCCGATGCCTGCCCATCGCAAGCCCCGGATCGCCCGCTCGACGCAGAGCAGCGTGATGGGCATCCAGCAGAACACGAGCTGGATGGGCGGCACGGTCGCCAGCCACGCCATGGTGCCCGACCACATGAACGTGACGCCGCAGGCGAGGGAGCCGAGCGGTCCCGCGCCCAGCGCCCGGGCCAGCCCGGCCGCAGCGAGGCCCGCCAGGACCAGATGGAGGACGACGAGGATCTCGACGCCGAGCGCCGGATCCACGAACAGATAGAGCAAGTGCGGCGGGTAGAAGACGCCGACCACGTACGTGGCCAGAAACGGCATGCCGCAGAGCTGGTAGGGGTTCCAGAGTGGGAGCCGGCCCTCCCGCAGGCTGCCGAACGCGTAGTCGGCCATCGGGACGACGTACGCGTAGAGATCGCCCGTCTGGCTGAGGACGCGCGTGCCCTCGGGAGCGTCGATGAACTCGACCATCCACCAGGCGGCGGCGAGCGCGACGAAGAGCAGCCCGACGGCCGGCCGGCGGATCCCGCGCGGGAAGCCGCGCAGGCGCGGAGTCCCGGACGAGGCGCTCGAATCCGTCACGGCCTCTGGAGCCTCCGCGCTCCTTTTCCATCGACGGCGGCCGCATCTCGGCTCCGCGGGCCGAGGCCGGCGAGAAGCACGCCCGCGGACAGGGCCAGCAGCGGGAGCATGGCGTGGTGGTAGCGGGGATCCGCCGGAAACACGATCAGGTGGAGGAGGGCGAAATATCCCAGGCCGAGTGGGACGACCAGGGCGGTGCGGTCGCCCTTGGCGCACAGGCGCGGCAGGCCCAGGATCCCGAGCAGCAACAGGGCGTAGAAGTAGAGGTCGGCGAAACCCGCGATCGCACCGTGCCGGAGCGGACCGAAGAAGGGCTTTCGCTCGCCCGACGGGAGCTTCGGACGGCCGATCTCGAGGCCCGCGTGCCCGTGTCGGAACAGGTGGCGTACGCGATTGGGGAGGATGCGGAGCTCGTGGCCCGGGTGGCTGGCCATGTACCGGAGGGAGAGCCGCGTGTATGCCCGCATCAGCTCCACTTCCATGCGCGGTTGGGGAAGGTGCTCGAAGCGATCCTGGATCTGCTTGCGGTAGACGAGGGACTTGAGCGAAGGACCCCCGGTCTCGTAGGGCGAGTGGGCGTGTGCGAGGGTGCGGCCCAGTGAGGAGGCCACCAGGATCGGGTAGTCCAGGAGCACGAGGTTGCGGATCGTCCATGGTGCGATCACCAGGATGAGCCCCAGGAGTGCCCACGCCGTCCGCGACGCGACCGCCCGCAGCGGGCGCACGCTGGCGAGCCAGATCGCGACCGGGACGGCCAGCCAGGCGAGCGCGATTCCCCGGGTGAGCGTGGCGATGCCGGCCGCGAGCCCGAGCCCGAGCCACGCCACGGGGGCGGGCTCCGGTCGCCGCCTCTGGAGCACGCTGAAGAGCCAGAGGTTGGCCATGAGGAGCGCGGCGAACGCCGCTTCGCTCATGACGAAGTTGCTGAAGAAGACGTCGTCGGGACAGGCGGCGAAGAGCGCTGCGGCGGCGAGGCCCGCGCGCCGGTTGGCCAGCCGGCGCCCGACGTCGAAGACGAGCGCCGTGGTNNGAAGAAGGAGTTCAAGAGCTTGCCCGCGAGCAGGCTGCCGTCCGTGATCAGATAGAGGGGAGCGAGCAGCGCGGGGTACAGGGGCGGCCAGACCGCCGTGGGTGTTCCGTCGAGGCGGGCCACTCCGTTGCCCGCGGCGATCTGCAACGCCGTGATGTGGTACCAGACCATGTCGAAGTACTCGCCGTCGCTCGGATCGAGCAGCGCGAGCAGCACCCAGCCCGTCCGCAGGACGAAGGCGAGGACCAGGATTCCGAGGAGGGCCCGACCCACCTTGGGAGGCTGCATCCAGCGATTCTACTCGAGATCGACGCGAGCCGACGGCCCGGCTCAATCCTGGGTCAGGTTCCTAGGGCGGCAGACCATGCGAAGCTTGCGCCCCTCCGATATAAAACCAGGTGCGGGTGTAGAAGCCATCCAGCAAGCCGGACGCGACGCCGCGCTCACGTGCGAAGACGGGGTAGCGCTCCGACAGGGCCTCGAGGAGCGCGGGCAGGGGGATGTGCTCTCCCTTGCGCTGGCGCTCCAGCACCACGAGGAACTCGATCCGGTGCTTCGGACTCCGCAGGAGCGCCTCCAGGTTCCGAAGCTTGCCTTCGAGTGACTCGTCTGGGCCCGCCGGCCGCAGTGCCGGCAGCCGCAGCGGATCGTAGGCACCGTCCAGGGGACGTGCTACGTAGGAACTCAGCAGTCGTTTCCGGTGCACGACCTGGTCCCACATCTGTCGCTGCCGATTCAGGATGCCCCGCGAAGTCGGGTAGTAGGCCACCGCGTAGTCGTCCGGATCCCGGGCCAGGCGCTGCGACACCACGGAGCGGGGCAGGAGCTGGAGGGGGGGCGAGACCCAGCAGTACTCGAGCGCCACCACGGCGAGCAGCGCGGCGGCGAGCAACGGGCGTCGCGCGTTGTGGCGGTGTGACGGCGTCTCGGCCGGGCCGAGCCAGCGGGCCAGGGTGCAGGCGGCGAAGACCGAGAAGCAGAGGAGCGCCGGCATCAGGAAGCGGCTCGGCGCCTTCGAGATCGCGAAGCCGGGAATCGCCCGAAGCAGCAGATACGGGAGGGGAACGCTCTCGTTCACCTGGCCCGCTATCAGCAGGTAGGGCCCCAAGGCCAGGACGGCGAAGACGAGGCCCAGCCCGAGCCAGCGGCCTCCCGTGCGGCGCAACCGCTTCGAGAAGACGCCCATCACGATCAGGGCGAGCAGCGAGTAGCCTAGCGACGCCCGCACGTAGCCGGGGCCGAAGCCGAGCTGCCGATTGATGCGCCGACGCTCCTCGAGCTCCGGGAATTCCCCCGGCAGCCACGCCGTCGCCAGCTCGTACAGCCGGCCTCCCATTCGTGGGGGCAGCAGGAAGTGCCGCGGGTCGGTGCCTTCCGACGCGACGATCTCGATCGGTACCTTGGCCCGTGTCGGGGCCCAGGCGACCTCGTCCGCCAGCAGCGACCGAGCCGCGGTCCACAGCAGCGGCGCCGCGAGCGCCCCGGCGACCAACGCGGCGACGCCGAGCCTTCGCCAGGCACGAGCCGTGCTCATGGGATCCGTGGCCAGGAGGCCCACGCCCAACAGGGCGGCGAAGAAGGCGTGGGTGAAGATGTTGTAGGCGACCGCCGCAGCGAGCACCCCCGCCCCGACCGCGTTCAGCCGGCCCCCTCTCAGGGTGCGCAGCAGCAGGAGGACGAAGAAGACGAAGTACTGGGTGCTCAGCAGATCGGTGCGCCCGATCATCCAGAGGCGGTGCGCCGAGAACGCGAACGGGATCGCGGCGATGAGAGCTGCCGGACGGCTCCGGCTCACCATGGCGGCGAGGGCGTACGTGCCGATTGCGGTCAGGATGAACGACGCCAACACCACGACGTTATGGGCGAGCACGACACCGTCGGAGCCGCCGCGCCATTCCATCAGCCAGATCCACGGCGCCACGGCAGCGAGGCCGAGCGTGTGCAGGATGAGACCGACGCCCGACGGCCAACCGATCCACGACGTCCAGTGGGGAGAGGTGTGCTCGACGAGCAGGGCCTGGTGGACCCACCAGGTGTTCCACAGGTAGAGGAGCACGTCGGCGCCACGGGGCGCAGCTTCGTCGAGGCGTGGGAGGAGCTCGTGGAACACCGCCAGCGTGAGCNNGCCGCCGGGTGCAGCCTCGTCGAGACGGGGAACGAGCTGGCGAAACACCGCCAGTGTGAGCGCGACGAAGAAGACCACGGCTCCGAGCGTCGAGATCCACGCCCGTCCCCCCGTGGCCTCCGCCGAAGGACGCTGCGATGAATGGCCAGATGCGTCCTGCCGTTCGAGCGTCACGGACGCCAACGCTGGGGCCGATCTGCTGTGCCGCACACCGGGATCCAAAAACTGCTGGATTCGACGTGATTCTAGCCCATCGGGGGACCCTTCGAACCGGCGGTCAGCGCGACCGGCTCGCGGATCTCGTTTGCGTGGTGGGTCCCTGCTGAGGCTCACGGAGTTCTGGTCGAGGAGCGGGCGGATCCGGTACCCTAGCAGGCTGTTTTTCTTCAGGGAGTGGGGGGATCCCAGCAGGTGGTCGCTGCGACGAGCGGGCGGGGGCGGGAAGCCCCGCGCGCCGCGGGGCTCGACTCATGACGGATTCGGTCGTCGAGGAAGAACTCGCGGTGCTGGAACGTGTGTCCAAGGTCCTGGCGGAGCGTCCAAAACCTCGCACGCCGGCCGAGGAGCCCATCGTACGCGAGCTGAAGCGCCTGCGCGAGGAGATCATCAGCCGTCGGGAGAGCACGGACGTGACGGCGCTCCAGGAGCAGTGGCACCGCCAGAACGCTCTGCTCCAGCAGCTGCGCGTCTCTCGCGATGCGCCCCAGGTCGACCCGCGCTGTCCGTACTTCGCGCGCATGCGGCTGCGGGAGGAGGACGGTGAACAGGATCTCTGCCTGGGGCGAGCCACCTGCATCGAGGGCGGCGTCCGTATCGTCGATTGGCGAAACGCTCCGGTGTCCAGGATCTTCTACTGCTACGAGCAGGGCGACGAGTACGAGGAGGAGATCGCCGGCCGTCTGCGCGTGGGTCGGGTGCTGGTGCGGCGCACGCTGGAGATTCGCGACGGCGTGCTCGAACGCGTGGAGGCGCCCGAGGGCGTGTTCATCGCCGACGCGGGAGCGCCGGGCGGGTGGCTGCGCGTCGAGCCGCAGTCGGCGCGGCTGGCCGGCGGCGAGGGCTCCGCGCTGCGGGCCTACGCGGCGGGGGAGGGCGCGACCCGGCGCCTCGGGACGGACCTGCTGGGCTCCAGGCGGCGCGCGGACAAGCGGCTGCCGGAGATCACGGGGCTCCTCGATCCGGCGCAGTTCGAGCTGATCACCCGGCCGGGGCCCGGCTTCCTGGTGATTCGCGGCACGGCCGGCTCGGGCAAGACCACGGTCGCCCTGCACCGCATCGCCTACCTGGCCTTCGACGACCCCGAGATCGATTCGGGCCGGACGCTCTTCGTGGTCTTCTCACCGGCCCTGCGCAGCTACGTCGGGCACGTCCTGCCGGGCCTCGGCGTCGAGAGAGTGGCCGTTTGTACCTACCACGAGTGGGCCGCGCGGCAGCGCCGGCGGCACTTCCCCCGGCTTCCCGGCAACCAGCGCGGCGATGCGCCAGCCCTGGTGCAGCGCATGAAGCTCCACCCCCTGTTGTCCGCGGCGCTGGCCGAGCAGGTGCAGCGGGTTCCCGGCGCGGCAAGCGCACAGCAGGCGCTCGACGACTGGGCCAGCGTGCTCACCCAGAAGGGGCTGCTCGAGGAGGTCTGCGCGCGGTACCCCGCCCCTGCCTTCAGCGCCTCGGAGATCGAGCGCTTCGTCGATTGGAACCAGCGTCGGAACGAGGACCTCTTCCAGTGGCTCGAGGGGGATTCCGAGATCCAGGCGGCGCTCGATCCGGAGGACGACGCATTGCTGCTGCGCGCCTGGCAGCTGCGCGTCGGGCCGCTGCGCGCGAGCGGGCGAAAGCCGCTGCGCTACCGGCACGTGGCGATCGACGAGGTGCAGGACTTCTCGCCGGTCGAGGTCCAGGTGCTGCTCGACTGCCTGGATCGCGAGCGCAGCATCACGCTAGCCGGCGACACGCAGCAGCACGTGATGGAGCAGAGCGGCTTCACCTCGTGGAGCGAGTTCTTCGGCCACCTCGGGGTCTCGGGTACCGAGGTGGAGACGCTGCGGATCAGCTACCGCTCCTCGCGTGAAATCGTCGATTTCGCGCGCTCGGTGCTCGGAGACCTGTGCGAGGAGAGCGAGCCGCCCGAGACGACGCGTTCAGGGCCTCCCGTAGAGCTCTTCCGCTTCACGGACCGGGGTGCTTGCGTCGCCTTCCTGGCCGACGCGTTCCGGCAGCTCGCGGAGCAGGAGCCCCTCGCCTCGGTCGCCGTGCTCACGCCGTCGCCCGAGTTCAGCCAGCTCTACTACGACGGCCTCGAGACGGGCGACGTGCCGCGGCTGCGCCGGGTGGCAAACCAGGACTTCACCTTTGCGCCGGGCATCGAGGTCACCGAGATCGAGCAGGTGAAGGGGCTCGAGTTCGACTACGTCGTCGTCGTCGACGCCGGCGACGAGCACTTCCCGGACACCCCCGCCGCCCGCCGGCTGCTGCACGTGGCCGCCACCCGCGCGGTGCACCAGCTCTGGCTCACCTGCGTCGGCACGCCGTCCTCTCTGCTGCGCGGAATCTCAGCGAGCTGACGGCCGTCTTCGAGAGGCCAGCTCTTCGAGGGTGGACTCGTGGATGGCGCGCGTGATGGGGAACCTGAGGAAGAGCAAGCCGCAGACGGTGGCGGCGATCGCGGGAATGATCGAGA
>JABAHP010012298.1_pt1 | contig 11749 bp, 16 predicted proteins | sample 7062081 | NCBI WGS metagenome assembly JABAHP01 (sample SAMN14534357, study PRJNA622989) | marine sediment metagenome | biome: marine biome [ENVO:00000428]; feature: marine pelagic biome [ENVO:01000023]; material: deep marine sediment [ENVO:00002113] | place: India: Gulf of Kutch | collected... | reverse complement strand
TTCTTCATGATGTTTATGCATGATGAAAAAGAGCTAACTAAATTGAGAAACAAATGTTTAAATGGTGAGAAAATGTGTGGAGAGTGCAAATCTCTTTTAATTGAAAAAATTACTAGCTTTCTTCAAAATCATCAAAAAAAGCGAGAAAAAGCACGTGATCAGCTAGATCAATATATTATTACAGAAAAAGTTGATCTTAAGCAATTAATTAAAAAAATTTAACTTTATGTCGGTTATAATTTTTAAAATTATCAAGTCTAATATACAAATATGTCTGATAAAAATTATTCAAAATTCTGTGTAATTTTTGATATGGATGGAGTATTGGCTGATACTGCGTCAATCCATTTTGAAAGTTGGGTCAAACTAGCCGAAGAAAAAGGCATAATATTTACAAAAAGCTTTTTTGAAAGGACATTTGGTCAGCAATCACCTTCAATTGTTCGCGAACTAGTCGGTCAAGAAGCGGATGAATTATTAGTAAGAAAATGGGCTAACTTAAAAGAGTCCTATTATAGAGAGATGGTTAAAGGTAAATTACGACCTTTACCAGGAGTGTTGAAAATTATATATAGGCTAAAATCTTTGGGATTTAAATTAGCTGTGGGTTCAAGTGGCCCATCAGAAAATGTAGAATTGTTATTAGATACTCTCAAAATAAAACATAATTTTAATGTAGTAATATCATCTGAAGAAGTTCAAAAGGGTAAACCTGAACCAGATGTCTTTTTAATAGCTGCAAAGGCTTTAAATTTGCCACCAAAAAATTGTATTGTTATTGAAGATGCTCCTGTTGGGATTCAAGCAGCAAAAGCAGCAGGTATGAATTGTATTGCGCTTACAACAACACATAATAAAGAAGAACTTAATGGTGCTCAAATCATTTCAAAGGATTTAACAGAAATTAGTATCAATGATATAATAAATTTATTTAATAAGAAGCTATAATCCATTAAAATGAAATTTTATATTTCTTGGAGTAATAGAGTTATAAAGAGGATAGGATTCTCTTAATTAAAACCTCAGAATTAATACTATTATGATTAAAAAAGAGTTAGTTTTCCTTTATGATATACCTACCTTTAAAGAACTAATTGAACGGATTATGAAGGAAACTAATGAAATTATTGATCATCTTTATAGTTAATAATTTCATATTTTATTTTATCTAAATAGAACTTAAAATTAAGTTTAATTCAATATTATTAATATTTATTAAATAATTAGACTTAAAGAAAAAAAATTTGATTATGTCTGAGAAAGAAATCAAGCAACTTCTAAGGCTATATGGTTTAAAAAATGCAGTGAAATTTAATGGTAAACCTAATAAAAAAGCAATAATGGGAAAACTAATGGCCTCAAGACCAGATCTAAGATCCAATACAAAGTTGGTCCTTTCATATTTAGATCAAATTATTGAAGAAATTTTACAAATGAGTATTAAGGAGCAAAAAAAAAGTCTTTTAGCAATAGATCCTCATGCATTAGATGCAAAAGAGAAATTAGACGAGAAAAAGGAATTACCTGAATTACCTAATTTGTCAAAATTCGAGAAAGTTATTATGCGTCTAGCTCCTTATCCTAGTGGTGGTTTACACATAGGAAACGCGAGAATGATTGTACTAAACGATGAATATGTAAAAAAGTATCACGGCGAGCTTATTTTATTTTATGACGACACGATTGGGAGTCCTAAATCATTGAGAGAAAGTCCTAGAGCAAAATATGTCTTACCAGAAGCATACGATTTAATAATGGAAGGATTAGAATGGTTAGGAGTGGATTTTAAAAAGATTTATTATAAGAGTGATAGGTTAGACATTTTTTATGAATATTGTGAAAAATTGATAAAAGACAATATGGCTTATGTATGTTCTTGCCCTGCTAATGAATTTCGAGAAAAATTTAAGAACCAAAAATTAAATTGCCCTCATAGGAGTCTTTCTATTAATAGAAACTTAGAACAATGGAGAGCTATGCTTAATAGAGAATATCATGAAGGTGACATAGTTGTAAGATTGAAGACTGGTATGGATCAAAAAGATCCGGCTTTAAGAGATCAAATTATAATGAGAATTTCTGAAGCAGAACATCCTAGAGTCGGTAATAAATATATTGTATGGCCAATGTTAGAATTTTCTTGGGCTATTGATGATTATCTAATTGGAGTAACTCATATATTAAGGGGAATTGATTTAGTTAAAGAAGGTATAATAGAAGAGTTTATCTGGGATCATTTTGGATGGAAAAAACCTGAATTACTTTATTATGGAAGATTAAAATTTCCAGATATGAAATTAAGTAAAACTGAGAGCAGAAATAACATTTATAATGGGAAATATACAGGATGGGATGATCCAAGAACATGGAGTCTGCAATCTCTAAAAAAGCGTGGAATAACCCCAGAAGCTCTGAGAGAGTCATTAATAGAACTTGGTATGTCTCAATCGGGAATTATTTTTTCAGTAAATTGGTTATATTCAAAAAATCAAGACATCATTGATAAAATCTCTAACAGATATTTTTATGTTGAAAATCCTATAAAGATCACGATAGATAACATTCCAAAAAATTCATATGTAGCAAAACCTTTACTCCACCCAACATATCCAGAAAAAGGAATTAGAAAAATATTGTGTAGTACAAGAAATAATCAATTGGAATTGTTAATTTCTTTCTCTGACGGTCAGAAATTTAATAAGGAACAGGTTATTAGGTTAAAAGATTTAATGAATATAAAAATTTCTACTATTGATTTAAAGAAAAAAATTATACATGCTTCTTATCATAGCAAAAAACTAGATCGAGAATTTTCAATATTCCAATGGGTTCCTGAAAAAGACAATATAANNNNTCAATTAGAACGTTTTGGATTTGTTAATCCAATAGAATTAAAAGATAATTGCTTATATTGTTACTTTACTCATTAGGTCTTTTTAGATTGATTTGATTCAATTTAATCTCAATTACCTAATTTTCACAAATGTCATTGTTCAAAAACACAACAAAATATTATGATTAATTAAGCTTGAGGGATAAAATTTTAATATATAATTAATAATTTGTAACTCTGAAAGAAGATTATCAATATAATTTGATAAGGACGCTTACTTTGATAAAACATTTACCTTGTAAAAAGTGTGGAAGTGGGTTACCCATTGTAAAAGGCTCAGTAGCTCAATGTCCTTATTGTGAAGCAAGAAATTTATATATGGAATCACTATATTCTTTCAAACATTATTTGGGTGAAATTTTAAATCTAACATCATCGAAAATTGAAAAAAGTCTTAGTAATTCTGAATTTGAAAGAAGAAAATCTTTAATTAACGAATTTTTTTATGAATTAAACTCTGAATTTAATGAATATCGGCATTATATAATAACAAAATTAGATAACCTTGAAATCGGACCATCAAGATTATTCAATTTAATCCGTTCTGCAGGCAATCTAGAGATTATTATTGAAGAATTTCTATTAAGATATGTTAATGATGATCATATTAGAGCTACATATCTTGAATTAAGAAATATTTCTTACATTATAAACAAATCATTATTAGGATTATATTTTAGTTATGTTGCTAAAAATACTATAGATGTTGAGAAGTGTGCATATTATTATCATCTAGCAGAGAAAAATTATCAGAATATTGTAGATTATTGTAACATTACCGAACTTGAAAATAATCGTTCTAAAATTTATAAGAGGAAAGCAATATATGTAATACTCTCTGATTTTGCTGCAATTTTGAGGGGAATCCTAAATGAGAATCCAAAGTATTATTCTGATAAGTTAGAAGATTTACTTGATAGATTAATGAAAATTGATGCAGATGAATTGCATAGGTATAATTTATATACTCAAATTGAGAAAATCTATCGTTTGGAACGCGATACCACTGTTGTATTAGAAAAGGTAAAAATTGATTGTCCTTTGTTATCTACAGAAAATTTGGAAGAAAATGTTATATTTAATACCGAAAAAAATCTTGAAAAGTTATATAACGTTCAAAACTGGATTAAAAGTGCTTCTGAGAGGTACCAAAAGTATCAGAGAAGTCTTTTAAAGCTACATTCTGGAAAGTTAATTGAATATTTGGAATCCTATCGAGAAGAATTCATTAATTATAAAAACATGAATACTGAGAAATTTAGAAATTTGTTAAACACAATGATAAGAAACGCATTTGATACATATAACTCAGAGAGTCTTGAAATTTTAAATATTTTGAGTGAATTTATACAACATGATATTTTAAATGAAAAAATTATTAAAAGATTTGAGATTGAACATAAAACTCTTATTGAGTTAGAAGAATTACTGAAAAATTTTATTAATGATATTTTCAAGAAACCTTTAATTCAAAATCTTGAATCAGATTATCGTAATCAACTTTTTTCGACTATATCCTCAAAGCATACAGAATATGATAAGTATCTTTTAAAATACATAAATCGTCTAATTCAAGATTTTGAAGACTTACGTAGTAAGAAATTGCTTACATTAGAGGAGCAAAAAAATCTATTTTCTCTGAATGTGAAACCAAAAATTAAAAAACTTATAGATTTAAGTTTTAATCTAAATGAGAAAGACATGAATTACCCAATTTTTATGGATATTAAAATTGAGAATAAAAAACTTAAGTTAGATCATCCAGAAGTTATTTCTGTTATAATTGAGAATCCTAATCTTACAGACATTAAAGATTTAAAAATATATTTTTTTATGTCAGATTCTTTTCAATCAAAATTACAATATACAGATATTAAAAGATTAAGAACTGATGAGATGACAAAAATTAAAACAAAAGTAATTCCAAAAAAGATAGGTAATTATATTTATATGGTAATGGCAGAATATCAACATTCAAACAAAACTTTCTGGATGCCTTCAATAAAATATGAATTGGAAGTTGAAAAAAGTGAGGACTTTTCCAAGCATATTATGCAACCTATAGCAAATTCTGGACTTTATCAGGGTGATGTTGAGATTAATAGAGCGTTCAAATTTATAAGAACTGGAATTTAAAAGATAAAATTAAATAGCTTATAACTTCTTTTTAGTTTGAAATGTAAAGTTTTTTGTAATTAAATAATTTCTTCTAATTTGATAATGAACAATAAAGAAGTAAATGATCCTCGTAAGACTCTATTAAACTCTAATTCTGATGATTTAAAAGAATCAGACGATAACAATTGGTTATATTGTCCATTTTGTGGAATTAAACTTCCAATAGTTAATAAATTAAAGTTCTGTACTGCCTGTGGCAATGATATTGACTCTCTTAAAAAGAATAGACAATTAAAACCAATAAAATCAATAAATCCATATGTAAAGTCAGTCACATTTCCACAAGCCTCTACACCCTCATTTTTTTTTGGATCTAAAAAAATTTCGGATGAGGAAATAATTAACCCAAAAAATCATGAATTATGGGGAACGCAAGTATCTATTGGTATCTCATTAGGTGCTTTTTTACTAATGAATTTTATATCTGCAGGTTTGCTTGTATTAATTACTTTTTTTTCATTTGATACTAATTTTCTGTTTGATTTAGTTTCAAATCCATATTTTCTTATTTTAAGCTCCTTCTTTGAATTAACATTCATCATTATTCCAGTAGTATATATAGAAAAATATCTTCAAAACCCAACACTAAAAAATAGGTTAGCTTTACTAGGTTTTACATCGAAAGGTTTAAACCGTCATGGACTTTTAAAAGAAATAATAATAGGATTAGGATTTGCTTTTGTGGGAATAATCCTAGTGGGCGTTGTTTCTTTTCTAACTGAGATTTTAGTTGAATTATTTTTTGGTATTGAAATCATTAGAAATATAAATAGTACGCCAACTGATGTAGAAATAATTATTTCTTCTGTTGATATAACAAGCTTGATTCTCTTATCAATTGTAATGATCCTAATTATAGGAACCTCTGAAGAAATCCTATTTAGAGGATTTATGCAAAAAGGTTTGATGCGAAGTCTTGGTACTAGGTGGGGCATATTAACTACTGCTTTTATATTTTCAATTATACATGTCTTAGGCTTCATTCTGATGGTCTTAGATAGCCCGTTAATTCTATTTGTATCATTAGTTCTATCGTTTTTTCCTTATTTTATGATTTCCTTGTTGCTAGGTTTGCTTTTTTACTGGCGAAATGAAAATCTAATTGCAGTTATTATCGCACATGGAGTATACGACGCGTTAGCAATAATTTTAGCTTATTTATTATATTATTTCTTATAATGAGTTGAGTTATAAACGTGAAAATAATAGAGAAATATGAATCAATTGCACTAATGAAAAATCCAATTANNTAGGATTAGGAGATTCTGAATATCACAATCAGAAGATAATAAAAACTAGTTTAGACTTTGTAAAAAAACACAAATCAAAAGTTTACTTTTTTGGAAAATATAAATTTTCGAATATACTGCCAAGAATTATTCCTGAACCTTTTGATAAAGAATTACAATTTATTACCTCTAGAAGTCCTGGTGCATCGATATTTGAATTTTTAATTAATAACTCTATTCAGGCTATTGTAAGGGGTTCAATAGACTCAAGCGAATTTTTAAAATACTTTAAACTTAATCTGAAAGTTAAGGAATTCAATAGATTAGCACTATTAGAAACATATAATGGACAACAATTTTTCTTCGGTCCAGTTGGAATTGATGAGTGTAATAATTTAAATCAAAAAATAAATTTTTTAGAGCTTGCTATTAATGAGTTGCGAATATTAGAAATACATCCAAAAATAAGTATTTTAAGTGGTGGAAGATTTAGTGATGTAGGAAGGGATGCTAAAGTCGACAAATCACTGCGAGAGGCAGAAGAAATCGTTAAAATTTTTAAAGAAAATTACTCAAATCTAAAAATCTCTCATGATGAGATTTTAATAGAAAAAGCAATTAAAAATAAATCAAACCTTATTATCGCCCCTGACGGGATTTCAGGTAATTTGATTTATCGCACTCTTGTTCATCTGGGTGGAGGAAAGGCTTTTGGAGCGATCTATATGGGAAATTTTAAAAAAATAATTATTGATACTTCGCGTGTTGGAGATACTTCAGAAATTTTTGGTGCTTTAATATTGGCACAAGCACTAATTTAAATTATTATTAAATTCCTTAAGAACAAAGATAAAATCTTTTTCTTCTTTAGAAGCGTTTAAAAAATTAAGAATTTCTTTTAATTCTTCAACATTTTTAACTCCAGGTATAGTTGTTGAAACTCCTGTTTGCGAAAGTGTATAATTTAAACACTTAGTGGGGCTTATATCTTTAGGTATTTTTTTTTTCAAACTTATACCCCCCGATTGATATTTAGCTATACTCACAGTTCTATTTCTTTGCAACAATTTTCCCCCCGCAAAAGGTTTGATTGCTACGACACCAATACCTTTATTTTTACATAATTTCAAGAAATCCTCCCTTCCAGGCAAAAGATCATTAGCAATATTTATTTGATTCATTATTATATCAAATTCTCCGGTTTTTGCTGCTTTTTGACCAACAATAGCATTATGAGTACTCAATCCAAGGAATTTGGCTTTCCCTTCTTTTTGTAATCTTTTGGCTAAATCAATAAGACCTCCTGGAGTTACAATTTTCTCGTATTCTTTTTCTTTGACGAATTGTAGATTAATAATATCTATATATCCTTTCCCAAATGTTTTTATTGTTTTTAGAATAGTTCTTTCGCAATCATCAATATTTCGCGTTCTTTGCACTTTGCCTTCCTCTTCAGTAGAGCCTAAATGACATGTTATTATTATATCATCAATGTAATTTTTGAAAGCAGCACTTAAATTTTCAATATAATTAGTAACATTGAACACGATATCAAAATAGTTAATATCATTTTTAATTGCTTCATGAATGACAGATATTACCATCTTCTTTGGAACATTATATAAATACTCCGTTCCTATACCAATTTCACTCACTTCTATTCCTGATCTACCCAATTTACGCATTCTCATATTATATTCCTCAAAATAATTTTAGAAATCAAATTGATTTCAAATANNATTTATCTTATTGATTTAAAATTATTTATGAAATGAAGATTAATTAAAAATTAAAAAAATTGAATAAATTAACTTTTTTAGCTTAATGCTCCAATAGCTCCTGCGAGAAGTACTATTATTCCTCCAATAAAACTCGCAAAAATTATCAAAACAATACCAAAAACTATCAAAAATGACGGTGCATAATGTATTGGTTTAAATCCTATTAAAACACATAATAAAGCAATCACTAAGGCTATTATTTCGAAAAGAATTCCAAAACTCCAAAACTCTAAAATTCCTATCATATGTAATATTGTTTCTATGAGTGCTACAATCCCTCCGGTAATAGCAACTACGCACATCACTTTATCTGATGCCTGCAATTTACTCCATACCATTTTTTGCTCAACTTTCTTTTAAATTTATTTTTAATCAAAAAATAGACTTAAACTATATATAAATTTTAAGTAAATACATAACTTTCTATTAATAAGTGGGAGAGGGGGGATTTGAACTTTCGGAAGACTTACGATATGTATAGTCTTTCCCCGACCACTCGGCCCCCAGCCGAGTATCNNTAGTGAAGAATTTTAATTAAATATTTTTTATACTTATTTTTAATATTTAATCTATAAATTCAATAAGCTTAAAAGTAATAAATTTCTTTTATATTTCTTTTATGAAGGTAATTCTCTTATTTTGAAGTCCTAATAATTAAAAGAAGTAGCATAATAACAACAATAGTCCATTTTATAAAATTTAAAACGGGTAATATCAATGAAAATAAGTTTGAATACTCGATAATTATGATTATAATTAAAATGAATAATAAGATGCAAAGCGAAACAGACCCAAAGGATTTTTCTTCCTTAATTATTTCATTATTGGATATAATTAACACCTAATTAATATTATAATTTCATTGCTTATTTAAATTCTATTCCAGAAATTCCTTGATTTTTGAATACAATAATTTTTAAATTATTTAGAAAGTTTTACTTCTTATAGCCTACTTAAAAAAACTTGTTTATTTAATGAATTTATGAGATCTAGAAAGCCTTTTTTAATTTTATGGCCACAATATTTTGATGCTAAAAGAAGTCGAAACTATGGTAGACGAGTTTCAAAAAAATTTGCTGTTGATAGAGTTAATTTAGAGGATATTGCTAAAGCAGCAAAAAATTTAGGATATAATGTGGAAGTTGAAAAACATTATAAATATCCAAAAACATGGTGGGAAGACTCTGGAAGAATTTTGATTGATTCTAAAGGAAAAAAAAAATCAAAAATAATTCTTGAAGTTGCTAAAGAAATTAGAAAATCGCAATCAAAATCTTAGTTTCTAAATTATGCACGAATTTTCTTTTGCTTATAATATATTCAAGATAGCTGAAGCTACAGCTCTCAAATACAATGCCAAAAAGATATCTGAAGTAATCTTGGAAATTGGAGAATTAACACTTATCGTTCCTGAATTACTTCAGCGATCTTTTGAAATTGCGACAAAAGGATCCATAGCTGAGGGTGCTAAATTAANNCCAAATTAATAATTAGTATAATTCCAGGGAAAATAAAATGTAGAGAATGTAATAATATCTCAGAGGTTTCTATAACTAAGGAAGCTCAACTTACGGGACTTCAATTATTTAAATGCTCTAATTGTGGAAGTAATAATACTGAAATTGTTGAAGGTAAAAAAGCAAATGTTAAAAATATTAAGATTCAAGAATAATAACGATTAGATTATTTAATTTATGGAACCTGAAAATAATTTAAATGTAATATGGGAAGGAGAATTACCTTTAAATTCGATTAAATGGAATGAAAATAAAAATCAAGAATTTCAGTTATCTCCACATATCACCCCTAAAATAAAAAGTTGCTGGGATGATCACTTAATATAAAATCCTAATGTCTACGATGGAAATTTAATATTTTTAGAGGATTTTCAGTTTAAAGATAACATTCTATTCTTGGATACGAGTTATATGAAATTTTCAACTGTTAAATATATGGAAAAGCATAAAATTCATGTAGAGAAAGGGTTTGGAGTACTTGGCGTTCAATACCTTTTAATGTCTCCTAAAAAGGAATTTATTTTGGTGGGTAAGCGATCTTTATCTGGATCATATTTTCCTGGAGCAATAACTGTACCTGGTGGAATATTAGAAATTGACGATTTAAATAAATTACCAAAAGAAGCATTTATGAGGGAGGCACATGAGGAAATAAATTTACCGATAAAATCAGATTGATCCTTGATTGCGATTATAGCAGGCTTTAATAATATATCAGTAACATTTCTAATTTCAATTAATCTAACTACTATATGTAAATTTAAACCAAAACAAATTATAAAAGCACAAGAAAATGAGTGGGAAGGGTCTCTCAAATGGATTACTATCGAAGATTTGAAATCCCTAAAAGCCCGTCAAATACTTGATGGACTTATCTATTTTAGATCAAAAATCCAGATGAGTTTATGATTAATTAATTTTTGATATCTGTTTCGTCTTCAAAAAATAAATAATCAAACCTTTTATACTCAATAATATGTATTAAATACCCTATAATTGGTAAACTTGCTCCTATATAGATGCCAATTGTTCCAAAATTCATAGTAAAATAATTCCAAAATGAAAAGTTTGGTAAATTTAAAAAATCTAAATCTAAAAGAGGAAATTGTTCTTCTACTTGTAAAAAATACCTAAGAAAATGTCCTGTTATTGAATAATAAATTTGAACAACTATTACCCATATGGTTATAAGAATTAGAGGTATTACCGCAAGTTTTATAAAATGGTTGTCTAAATATTTATCATTTTTGCCAATAAGTCTAGCTCTTATTACTATCTTTACTCCTAAATATGCAACAACTATTGAAATTATAATACCCAAAATAAGAATCAAGAGATCGGAGATAATATAAAATTCATTGAGCCACATCCATCCTTCCCCTATCTGATACCAATCAATTTCTGCTACTAAACCCCATATCCAAAATGCAAAAGAATTGATATCCCTTCGAGACATAAAGTTTGTTGCCGCAGGAAAGAATATTGATACTACAACTAAAATTCCTCCAATATATGGAAGGACATATAAATTTTTTAAAAATAATTTAACATCCATTTTTTGCTTATAACCTTATTGTAAATTTAAAATTTATCTTAAAAGTTGCATTCTATTCGAGATATTATGATTTTAATTTTTAAAACAAGAATAATTAACTATTTAATTGTCTAATAACTTCATAGAAATGATTTAAACAAGAACTGCATTTAAAATACCATGTTGACCTGGTCGGCTAGTTATTTTAGCATTCCCTAACTCTGTCTCGACAACAGCCCCTTTCGTTAAAACATGTCTTCGGTTTAGATCTTTTGAAGCAAGATTTTCTTTAAAGCCTAAGATCCTTACTTTCTTAGTTTTGTTTGTATTAGGGTCAGTAACATTAATATATTGAGAAGAAAATAANNTTTTTTCATTTTTTCGGGAGCTATTTCTGTATCTATACGTGGTCGTTCTAGTTCTCTTTTTCTTTTCTTTCTAAAGTGCTTATATTTTTTCCCAGTATATTTACGTTTAGATCTAGCGCTACTTCTTGCCATAAGAAATTGACCTAATTTAATCCTATTTGATAGATTAATTAAGAATGGATATCTTTAAAATTTTTTTAAAAATTCCTCTGAGTTATGATTTATTAAGGCAAAATAAATATAGACAAA
>JABAHP010011249.1_pt4 | contig 11750 bp, 7 predicted proteins | sample 7062081 | NCBI WGS metagenome assembly JABAHP01 (sample SAMN14534357, study PRJNA622989) | marine sediment metagenome | biome: marine biome [ENVO:00000428]; feature: marine pelagic biome [ENVO:01000023]; material: deep marine sediment [ENVO:00002113] | place: India: Gulf of Kutch | collected... | reverse complement strand
CAGAAAATGGTTGGGTTAAATTAAATACAAATGAAAATCCTTTTCCTCCAATCCCAGAAGTATTAACTGACCTAAAGAATGCAATCACAGAAAAATTGCGACTTTATCCTGATCCAACTTCTTTTGAATTGCGGAAAGAGATCTTAAATGTTCTATTGCGAGATAAGGAAACACTTACAAACCGTAATTCAATATTTATAGGAAATGGTTCAGATGAGATATTAGACGTTATTTTTAAAGTGTTTATTGACCCAGGAGATGAAATAGTAATATTTTACCCGACATATGGATTATATAAAGTAATTGCAACACTTTATAACGCTAAAATTAATGAAATTCAACTGAATGAGGATTTTTCTATTCCTGAAGATGCTTTTTCAGCTAAAGGAAAATTAATGTTTATTAATTCACCAAATGATCCTAATGGAAAATCAATTGGAAATGCAACCATTTTGAAGTTATGCGGAAGTTTTCCAGGTATTGTTATTGTTGATGAAGCATATGCCGATTTCTCTTCTCAAACATGTTTATCCTTGCTAAAAAAAGCAAAGAATTTAATTGTATATCGCTCTTTTTCAAAGGGTTTCTCGCTTGCATCGTTAAGAATGGGTTATGCGTTAGCAGATCCTGAGATTATTAAGGAGATGAATAGAGTAAAATTACCATATAATACAAATTATCTCGGCTATATAGCTGCATTATCGTCTATTAAACATCACAAGAAAATTATTCAACATAACGATAAAATTTTAGAAGAAAAAAAGAGACTCTCTGAAGAATTAAATAAGTATGATGGTATCGAAGTATTACCTTCTGATGCTAATTTTATTTTCATAAAATTTGAAGACAAATCTAAAACATTGCAATTTGTGTGGGATTTAAAAGAACAAAAAGTTCTTGTTAGACATTTTAGCAAACCTAGACTTTATAATTACATAAGAGTTACAATCAGTACTAAAGAAGAAAACGATAAATTCTTGGATAAATTCAAAATAATTGCAAATAAATACTTGTAATCTCATTAAATTAATATCATTTTAATTATTAGGTGAGTTGATTAAAATTTCTAATTCTTTTTTCCCTCAAAAAGATAGGCAGAGTGATGTAGAATGTCCACATTGTAGATATATTATATCAAAACCTTATCCAAAGGACAGCCTATGCCCAAAATGCAAGAAATTTATAGCAACTCTATTTGATTTAACAAAAGAAACGGACGAAAGATACCAACCTAAAGAATTTAAAGCAAAAAAAACAACTCTTTCTTCAAAATTAGGCACAAAAGTAAGAGTCAAGGAGCAACCTTTAACTATCAACTTAGATAGTGATAAAATCAAATTAAAGAAAGGAGAATACGTAAAATTAATGGGAGTTACATCAACAGAAAGGACACATCTTTACTGTAGTAATCCTAATTATGATTATTTAATAGAATTAACAAATAACCTTGACTTTATAGCTACAGGAGTTTTAGAAGGAGTCCTTGATCAAATGCTTCTTATTTCAGAAAAAAAAGAAAAAGAAGAAAAATGTCAATTCTATGAAAAAAATAATATTATCTATCTTGTGTATGGAAGATTCCCTGATAAGAAAGGTAAATGGATACTTGAACAGATGTCAAACCATTTTTCAGAATTAGTTCAAAATAGGAATCCAGACGAATTAGATAAATTTGAGAAATATAAAATTGAAATAGAATTTAAAAGACGTACAAAATTTATATTACAACAATATGTTAGATTACAGGAGATATTTACAGACAAAAAAATTCCATATGTAGAAGATTCAATTAGAATCGATTATTTAGGATTATCTTCAATGTCTATTGGAGTGATATCACTTTTGTTAGGAGAAGATAATTTAAAGTTTGATCCTCTTGGAGAATTCGAAAACCCGGATGAAGAAAAAGAAATGAAGGAATCAATGTTAACAGCTAGAATTGAAGCTATTGCAGCTAATACCCAAGGAAACACCGGTGCTACACCTCGATGGATTGCAGTAAAATTAGGCTTTCAAAAATATCGATTTTTAACTTTCAAGAAATATCAAAATGATTACTTTCTTTCAATGCTCTCAGAGGGAAATTTAGAAAAAATAGAACAAGTTGAAAAATTATTAGATCCTCACATTGTGGATATAACTTCAAATGCGTTTTCAGGAAATTTGAAACCTTTCAATGAATTAAAAACTGGATTAATACAAAAATTTAGCAACAGAAGAAAATTTCCTCCGTTTGAATTTAACTAATCTTGTTATTTATGATATTTCTGAAATAATAATGTAATTGAAAATCTAAAGAACAAATAAGGTATTTTTTTAGTAATAAATTAATTATTGATAAAAAAAATCTTAATTTTATCTAGAAAGCAATGTGATAATTGATGATTGATATAATTACTGAAGATAATAACATTTTTGAAATTACTAATAGCCTAATTAGCTTGAAATTTTATAAAAATGGAGAAAATAGGGGGAAATATGAGATTAAATTCATCAAAAATCAAATTACAAAATGTTTAATTAAAGAATGCTATTCCGCTATAAATTTTTTTTCTGTTGATAAGGATGTTCTAATAGAAATTCCTTCATATAATTATATATTTAGGCATCGAATTGAGAATGTTCGAGATCTACTCGGAAAGGGATTCAAAATTATTTTTGAGCCGATTAATCAACAAAATTTAGGAGTCTCTTTTAATATTCAATTTGTTTTATACGAGAACAAGGACTTTATTCTAGTTAAATTAATAGATATAAAAGATAACAGCCAAAATCAATTCTCTGTACATAGTATCTCTCCTTTCACAATAAAAAATAGTAGATTATGGATATCAGGGACTGAAAGTCCAACTGAACTAGATAAAATTACTTGGTTTAAACAAGGTTGGCAGAGTTGGAGCCCATGTAAATTACTTATGGGTAATGAAATTGATGATGAAGGACCAAAAGTTGATGTATTTAAACGCACATTTGATAATCAAGATTATAAAATTAAAGGAAGATTTTATAGTGAATATTGTACTGCTATAACAGATTTAAAATCAAAGAATTCATTACTACTAGGTTTTACTACTTTGCATACTCAATTTACGAGAATTATCTTAGATTATGAGTTTAAAAATTCACTCAAATTATTAACTGCATTTGGATGTATGGATGGAGTTCACTTTCAAAAGAGCATTATTAACTATTCTGAGGAATTATTTATTTGCTTTAAAACTGAAAATTCGGGTTATTATGGTTTAGTTGAATATGCAAAATTGGTAAAAAACAGCAATAATGTAGATATAAACGAAACTATTCCAATTGGATGGTGTAGCTGGTATTATTATTTTACAGATATTACACCAGAAGATATGCTGAAAAATTTGGAATTTTTTAGAGAAAATAGAGATATCCCTATTGATTTTTTCCAATTAGACGATGGTTATTTCACTTATATGGGTGATTTTAATGATGTTAATTCAAAGTTTTCAGGTAATTTGAGACTTTTGTTTAATAAAATCAAAGAATATGGTTTTAAGAGTGGTATCTGGACAGCACCATTTTTTGCTGAGAGAAAAGCCAATTTATTTAAACAACATCGTGATTGGTTTATAGGAGATATAAATTCAACAAAACTGCTTAAAGTCCATTTTGGTTGGAATGTTTATTTATATGGATTAGATTTATCAAATCCACAAGTTCTAGATTATTTACATGATTTTTATAGTAATTTGTTATATCTAAATGAATTAAAGAAAGATGATAATCAACTCAAGATTGAATTCTTTAAAATAGATTTTCTACATGCTGCTGTTCCTATTGAAGCAGATTTTTCTAATCCAAATCTAACAAGGGCGCAAATTTTATATAATGGAGTTAGGAGGATAAGAAATGCGATAACAAATAGAAGCTTTTTATTAGGCTGTGGTGCACCCTTAGGTCCATGTGTTGGTTTAGTTGATGCTATGCGTATTGGAGAAGATACCGATCCAAGATGGGAAGAAACAAATAAACAACTTATAGAATCAGGCATCCATACTCCCTCATTAAAAGTTTCATTAATAAATATAATTTATAGATCTTTTATGCACAAATATTTCTGGATAAATGATCCCGATTGTTTAATGATAAGGAGAACCAATACGGAATTGAATCTCGATGAAATTAAATTACAACTAACAATTATGGGTTTATCAGGGGGCCAAATTTTAATATCTGATGATATGACAAAGTTATCTGAAGAGGAAATTAATGAAGCAAAATTACTACTTCCTCCTTATAATTCAAAAGAATATGATCCAATAGGAATTGATGCTTTTATTTCGGACTTACCTTCAATTTATATGATAGAAACTCATGAAATTATAGGTAAAAGATATTTAGTAGCTGTTATAAATTGGGATGATAAATTAGTTTCAAAGAAATTAATGATTTCTGAATTAATCCCTAGTTTATCTGATGTAGATATGAAATTTTATGTATATGATTTCTGGAATGATTGTTATCTCGGTGTATTTGGATTTAGTGATATTATTAATTTAACAAGAATTAAACCTCATTCTTGTGTTTATTTGAACATTATTCCTGTAAATGAAAAATTAAAAGATCTTCCAGTATTCATTTCATCAAATTTACACATAACTCAAGGATGCAGGGAAATTAAAAAATATGATTTTAATAGTGAAATGAATCAGCTACTTATTGATTTAGAGTTAAAAGGTACAAGAAAAGGCTTTTTGATTTTAAAACTTCTAGAAAATCGTAAAATAATTAAATCTAACTTCAGATTTATCAAAATCGATTCAATAGAAAATTTATGGAAAGTATTTGTGGAATTTAAAGATTCTCAAGAAGTAAACATTGAATTAGATTAAAATCAATAAAAAATTTAAAATTTAGGAAGAGGAAATCTTCTCCTCCGCGATTTTTATTATTTCAAAGTAATAATCAATATAATATTCATTAACTATTGCACGATATCTTGCAATAAATTCTGTAATTTCTCGCATTAATGATATTATTTCTATTGGTTGTATCATAGTTTCAAGTTTATTTCTAAATTCTATAAGTTTTCCCCTTACACCACGAATAATTTGCTCCTCAACATCTATTGGGAAATTTTTGTTTACAATAACATCTGCTCCCTTAAATACTGAGGTTTCCCCTGTCCATTTTTTTAATTGAATCCCAAACTGCTCTTCAAATTCTTCAGTAAACCTCCTAATACGTTTATGGATTATAGGCAAATCTTTTTCAGACATCAAAGCGGTTGTTGTTTGCATTCCATGATACAATATAACTTTTTTATCTTCTTGATCTACTGTTCTTAAAGATTTTTTACTCCCTGTTGCTTCTCTTACAAAATTTGTTAGTGCAGAAATCATAGCAGAAATTAAAGCTGGATCTTGAATTTCAATTCCAAAAGAATATTCATAAAGACTTAAACCATCTTTTGTTAAGACAAATAAGTTTTTTAAAGATTTTTCCCAATTTCTCTGTCTTATATATTTTCGTGCTACTATTGCTGATGGTATTGAAACTAGAACTATCGCAGTACTTAATAAAACCCAAAACATTATATTAACTGGCGCTTCTACTAGAATTCTTGCTGTATAGAAAGCTATTTCTCTACCATTTGTCCAAAAAACAGTTGCTTCATATAAACCTGCTTCAAAATTAGCTTCAATATCTATCTGTGAACTACTAATTGTTCCATTAATTGACGTTAGCCCCGTTTGATTATGAATTGTTTGACCAGAAGGGGACTTAAAAATAATTTGACCTATACCTCCTGAGATTGGATCATTAAAGAGATTAGCTATATCTGCTTCTAATATTATGGTCTGCCCTAATTGAATAGAAGGTATAGGAATGTAATCACCTCCTGACTCCATCTTACTAATAATAGAATGACAATAATTTGGTGATTGGAAAACACCAGTATAGTTACCTGCTTCTAGGGGAGGGCCAAAAAAAGATGTAATCCCATAATATGATTTATTATATAGTAAAATTGGTCCAAAATAAATATCACTCAATTCTATATCATTAGGATCATAAAAACTTACGAAACTCCAATCACTTTCAAAAAGAAATAGTGGTGGTGGCCATCCAAATGGTATATCTTCATAAGGATACTTTATACTCCATTCAATTCTGTTTTCGGTAGCATCATATGTACCACTGGCATTGATTAAGAAAATATAATAAATATTTATCTCTACATTAAGATTAGGAATAGTTTGGTTGGTAGCAACTGTTATGTTAATATTTTGAGTTAATGGAGCATCAAAAGTATATGATAGAAAGGCCTCATAGCCAGAAGGTCCCCAAGGAGGCAATTGATAAGTAGGAATTATTGGTAAATCATTAATTATAAACTTTAGGTCGATATCAGCAGGATGAATAACTTTAGTGTAAGAAAAATTACATAACATATCTGCTGTATTATCATTGGCTATTTGAATCCAGTTAAATCCGTCGAATCGCCTTGTAATTCCTTTGTTAAAGCTTGAATTTGAATAACTTTCTGCTTTCCAATAACTAAATGTCTCATTATAAGCACCTGGTGAAAACCATACTTTTAAAACAATATTATATTTTTCACCTGCTACTAAGACATTTGAAGTTGGAAACACCGAAATCCATTCATTGATAAAAAAACGAGTCTCATATTCCCATGCCCAATCGATTTCCTCTTGAAGAGTTTCATCAAATATAAAAATGTCATAATAGCACGGTCTTAAAAGAAAGAAATTCACATAAATACTAATTTCATTAATACTCATTAATTCAGGAGCAGTAAATTCTTGAGCAAAACTGTATGATGGTATTAAACTTATTTGGTTTGAAGTATTTCCAGCGATTTCAAAATACCCTTTACTTGAAGTATTTATCAGGTTATCTGCTCTTATGTCTAAGCTTCGAACCTTATATTCCTTATCATAATAGGAAGCATTATATGGAATTATATTAGTACTAGAACTCGCATTAACCCAAATTGATGAATTCCAATTTTGTTCGAAATATACAATGGAAAGATCTCCTTCATAATCTCCAGAATGGGATTTACTATCACCATTTGCAAGAAAAATTCTATTTGACGATACTATTCGAATATTTAAAGCAGTAAATATTAATAGAAACATTAATGATATTGTTATTAGCCTTATTATCATAATTCTTGACATTTTTAACATTTTAATATCCCTCAAAAAATATTATGAAAATAATAAAGTTACTATTATTTATACCTATTATATTTGGATTCAATTAAATTAATATTTCTTATGAAAAATAATGGATTTAACTCCTGACGAAATACTTGAAGATCTTAAGAATAATCGAATAAATGAAAATATAGCCTATGATTTACTGACTTCTTTAATTGAAAATAGTGAGAATGAAAAAGTTAGATTAGAAGCTATTAAAAATCTGGAAAAAATTGGATTAACCAGTAACACATTATTTAGCTTTTTAGAAAATCTCCTTATTTCTGATTCAAATAGTATGATAAGGTATGTTGCGATAAAATTCTTAAACACTAAATTTCTTGAGAAAGCGATCAATCCCGTGAAATGGGCAATATTACATGAACCAGATTATGAATGCACCATCGCTTTAATCCAAACATTAGAAAAGATAAACACTGATGAATCGAAATTAGTTCTAATTAACCAAGTTAAGAAAATATTAAAAACTAAACACCTCAACAAGGAAAGAAGAATTGAAAATAAGAAATTTAGAAAAGTAATAAAAAAATTCATAAAAACAAAACAAATAATAAAATTTACCCATACAGAGTTAACAGAAATTTTAATTAATTTTTTAACAATCTTGAATCTAACAAAGCAATATCCTAATGTATATTATGAATTAGATCCACAAAATGGATTAATTAGTGAATTGGATTTATCAGATTATTTAGAGTATGAAGTAAAAGGTACTCCTTTTGGATGGAAAAATAATATTCTATCAATTTCTGAAATAATCGGTTTAAAAAATTTAAAAAATCTAAAAAAAGTTGATCTATCAAATAACCTAATTGAGAATGTTAAGGAATTAGTCCATTTAAAAGAATTAACACATTTAATTTTAACTAATAATAATATTAGTGAAATAGAAAATCTAGATTATATTAATAGTTTATCAAATCTTAAATACTTGGATTTACGCGGAAATACACTTGGTAAAAAACTTAGTCCAGCTGATTTCGATTCAAATATCAAAGTACTTCTAAAGGATTCCTATATAAAAATAAAATAAAAAGAAAAAATTAATCTTCAATTAATTGTGTTTTTCCAGTACCCCAAACACCAAGAGCTACACCTAACTCTTTCTTCTCTTTAGCAACATCTCTTACTTTCTTCCCTTCCATTACAGCATCTATCGCTTGTCTAAATGCTTTAGCTCCCGCTATTGGACCATCAGGATGACTGTGAATACCACCACCACTACCAATAAGAATATCTTTTCCCGCTTCTTTCATACATTTTTCGACCATACCTTGAGTTATTCCTCCCGATGGCATTGGAAGTGTTGGTTTAATATGTTGAAGTGGATATCGGAGTGCTTTAAGATTCTGCTCATATCTTTCATCCAGAATTTCTGCTTTTCCATAAGGTGCAGGGATAACTACTGTATCTGCTCCGCATATTCGAGGTAATTTCGCGAAGGTTAACATACTTGTCATTCCTGTCCATTCTCCTCCAAAATATGTACCACCAAAGTCCATGTGACCCAAAATTGGGACTTTTATTGAAGGATCCTCTGCAATTTGTCTCATGGCTTCATATCCAGTGGCTAAATAATTTATCATTAGGGCATTAGCTCCTAATTCTATCATTTTATCTGCATATTCAAACATTTCTGGGAATTTTGTAGTAATGTTTATTGTGTATAAAGTTTTCTCTCCTTTCTCAGAATCTGCTTTATCTACAGCCTCCATAACCTTTACAATTCTATCTTCAAGAGTATTAAAGGAAGGATTTGATATGAGTTCATCATCTTTTACTACATCACAACCTCCAACCGCAGCTTTATAAACTAAATCCGCTGCGACTTCTGCAGTATGACCTGTACATGGTTTTACCATGTTATTTAAAAGAGGACGCTCTGGAATCTTCATTAATTTTCGTATACCATCAATACCGAACTTTGGTCCCTTAAAATCTTCTAACCAAGCTTTAGGAAATGCTAAATCAACTAGCTTTAAACCGTGAGTAATACTTATATTACCAATTACTGTTGTAAAAAGCATTGGGATTCCCATACCTTTAATATTTACTATTGGAAACCCTATTTGTACGAAATATGTCCTTTCTTTTACATCTTTTGGAATATAATATTCATACATTGGAAGTTCATAAACACCAAGTACTCTCGCAACATGATATTTTCTAACTTCAGCAGTTTCAGCGGGAACTCTAACCCAAGTTCCAGTAGATTGTTCAATTGCCGCAAATCGAGATAAATAATTAACGTTTTGACCTTTAGGTCGTTTAATAATATATGAAGCTATGATATATTTTTCCAAATCGATTCCATCTAAACCAGCTGCTTCTGGAACATCAAAATACTGTTCACAGGAAGGATATATATCTTCTTCCATCTTAATCAATTTTTTTTTTAAAAATGAGTTATAGTATTATTACGTAGAATTATCTTTGAGAATTCAAAAATTTTGTGAAAATAAAAAAAAACAAAAAAAATAATAATATTAAATTAGACTTTCGCTTTTGCTTCAGCCTTCGCAGCAGCTTTAATATCTGAGTATGAATTTTCTAATACAGTAAGATATTCTATCAAGACTTGACTGGCTTTTGACTTCTGATCATATACTTTCTTAATGATGTTTAAGAGATATTTTGGAAATATTAAATCCAAATGAAAATCTGAAAGCAATGCATAATACTCATTATTCCTTTCATCCTGGAAAACCTGAATCATTTGAGTATCCCATAACATCTTTAATACATCATCCAGATCATCAACACCCTTCTTTCTTAGCTTCTCAAGGTCATTCTTGGTTACTATAGCAGTTCGTAATAAACGGAGAGTCTCGTAAACTTGAGGATTGATAAGAATATCTATAATTCTAAGGTTGTCTCCTTCAGTTGGTCGATAATTTTGAAAGAATTTTTTAACTTCCATTTTATAGTCTTCTGCTAGTTGAGCTGGTAGACCGCGGTTAGTAGGATCATCTAATATTTTAACTGGAGGTACTCTTAAAGCAATAACATCTTGTATCAAAAAAATAAGCTCTGATGGCATGCCTTTTACTGAAGTTTCTTTTACGACTTCACGCTTAACAAGTTCGATTAATACTCCTTCTAAATCAACAAAACCTTGTTTGTATTGATCCTTCAACCAAACCATTAATTCTGATTTAGAAACGACTCCCTCATCCCTTAAACGATTGAGGATCATCCGCTTAATCTCATCTTGATAAGTAATAGCAAGTCGTTGCTCATTGTTTAATGTAGGATAAACTGAAAGTCTTCTGAAGATAGTAGGGATCATTGATAAATAGGCATCATCCTTCATATTTTGTAGAATAATTCGGGAAATGTCTATTAATCCCCCTTCATAAGAATCTGGGTCATCATCAAGACTTAAGAGTAAAAGAATGTAAAATCCTTTATCAGGACCAGTATAATATGAGGCAATGTTTAAAGAACCAATCATTAAACTTATCATTCCGGATTCTCCGCTATACTCATGAGTACTGTAAACTTGCATGAGTGTTTTATCACTCACATTTATTTCTTCAGGATATTTTGCAAGAATTTCAGTTCCAACTCTTTCGTCCCATCTCATTACAACTAATCCTACTGGCATTAATCAACACCTCCTTTAAAATCTTCAGGTAATTTCTTTGATTTCTTACCTTTTACATCCATAATGTCCTCTAATGATAATCCAATATCTTCCCATTTATCTCCTAGTTTCTTCACGATATATTCATCTTTTGAGGGATATAATAGTGAATCTGAAATTGATTTCTTTCCTTTTATGTCTTTCTTCATTGCTCTCGCTTTCTTAACGAAGGTTGGAATTCTTGCTCTCTGAATCATGCGATAAGCAACTAAACTACCTGCCACGGCTACAATCGCACCTATAATCATTAAGAAATAAAACATAGGAAATCCAAAAATTTCTTGCATTTTAACTACGACTGTAATGCCGGTTGAGGAAGTGGAGAAATACTGTTTTTCAACATTGAGTGTGGCTGTAAGTGTTAGCGGCATAAAGAATGCATCAGCTATCACTGTTCGTTCAATTCTATAAACTCCATTTCCAGTATGAGTGAAAGGAATATCTCTGCCTTGTATGGTTAAATACACATTTGCTCCTGTTACGGGTGCATTAGGATATGTTTCATTATTCGGATCTGTGAGAGTTACAGTAAAGTCTATAGCAGCTCCAGAAGCGATTTCTATTTTAGAACCAACAAAGTGTTCAGAAAATTCTATAGCAAATTCTCTTTTCTTGATGTTCAAGGATATGATAGCAATACTATGATCCCAATTCATTTTATCAAGAGTCACAATAATAGAATACTCTCCATCTAAGCGCGACTCTGTTCCAAGGTCTAAAATAAATAAACCTGCGCTTTCGATCAATGATCCAGTTTCGGTTGTACCTGGAATCGGAACTCCAGTATCATCAAGTCTTTGCAATAGGTAACTCATCTCATCTAAGTTTGAAATTGGAGCACTAGTCATTTCATCCAGATAGTTAAATGTGAAATTTGATTCTTTAAA
>JABAHP010004658.1_pt2 | contig 11750 bp, 9 predicted proteins | sample 7062081 | NCBI WGS metagenome assembly JABAHP01 (sample SAMN14534357, study PRJNA622989) | marine sediment metagenome | biome: marine biome [ENVO:00000428]; feature: marine pelagic biome [ENVO:01000023]; material: deep marine sediment [ENVO:00002113] | place: India: Gulf of Kutch | collected... | reverse complement strand
GGGAAGCCGACCTGGACCTGCACCACTTCTACAACCCTGACCCGTTTCCCTTCCCCTACCTGCGCAGACTGCGCCGCCCGATCGTCTACTCCATCACCTGCGGCGTCGGGGACAGGCGGCCCAATTTCGGCTTCTTCTCCTCCCTGGCGGCCATCGCCGTATCTGACGAGCGTAGCCTCAGACGGCTCCTGTCGTGGGGCCTGGAGAATGCCGTCCTGGTCCAGCCTGGGATTGATCTCCGCTGCTTCACCTACTCTCCGCTGCCGCTGCGGTCGGAGATCCGCTTGATGGTGGGGTCGGCCCCCTGGACGAAGGGCCAGTTCTACACCAAAGGGGTCGACGCGCTGTTGCAGGCGGCCCGGCAGGCGCCCCACCTGCGCTTGGTGTTCCTTTGGCGCGGGATACTCGCGGATGAAATGGCACGTCGGGTCGGCCGGATGAACCTGGCAGGCCGGGTCACGGTGTTGAACGAGTTGGTAGACGTCGATGCGGTCCTGGCCGGAGTACACGCCAGCATCACCCTGGCCACTGCTCCGGGCATCGTCAAATCGTATCCGCACTCCCTGCTTGAGTCGCTGGCCGCTGGCAAGCCAGTCATAGTCAGTCGGGCCATCCCGATGGCCGACTACGTGGAGCAGGTCGGCTGTGGCGCAGTGGTGGAGCGTGTCGCTACAGCGGACATCCTCACCGCCGTCGAATCGCTCACCAAGGAGTACAGTACCCTCCAGAGTATCGCCCAGCAGGTAGGGCAACGGGACTTCTCGCAGCAGCAGATGCTCGCCTCGTATCGCAGAGTCTACGAACGTGTCTTGGGGTCAACGGGTCGATGAGGATCCTCCACGTGGTTCACGGTTACCCTCCGTCCTCGGGGGGGTCTCAATGGCTGGTGAAGAATCTCTCGGAGCGACTTGTCGCGCGCTACGCCGACCAGGTGACGGTGTTCACCACGGTTGCATACCGCATGGAACACTTCTGGCGTTCGGGTGAGCCCACGATGCCTGCCGGAACGGAGGTGGTCAATGGGGTGACGGTGCGCCGCTTCGCCGTGTTCAACCGTCTGAACGTGCTGCGCATGCTGGTCGCCGGTGCGGCGTACCGATTGCGTCTCCCCTACAACGACTGGCTGCGCACCTTCTACAATGGCCCACTCATCTTCGGCTTGAGCCGGGCGGTCGCCAACAGTGGGGCCGACGTCGTATTCGCCACCGCCTTTCCCCTCCTGCATATGTACTGCGCGCTGGCAGGCGCCCAGCGCGCTGGCATCCCCCTCGTCTTTCTGGGTGCAATTCACACCGCCGACGCGTGGGGCTACGATCGTCAGATGATGTTCCAGGCGATTCGGCAGGCCGACGCCTACATTGCCCACACGACCTTTGAGCGCGACTACCTGGTCGCGCGCGGCATCCCAGGGGAGGGGATATCGGTGATCGGGGCCGGCGTGGATGCCCACGCGCTGGCGGCGGCCGATGGCACGGCCGTCCGGAGGCGGTACGGATGGGAAAATGCCCCGGTGGTGGCTCTCGTGGCGAAGCAGACGGCGCGCAAGCGTTTCGATGTCCTGTTGGAAGCCATGCGGCGGGTATGGACCGTGCGCCCCGATGCTCGATTGCTGCTCGCGGGTGCACGGACCTCCTATTCCCTTCAGCTTGCGGACATGGTCGACGCGCTTCCACCGGAACAGCGGGCCCATGCCGCGATAGTCAGCGACTTTTCAGAGGAAGAGAAGCCCAACCTGCTGGCGGCGAGCGACGTCTTCGTCTTGCCCTCTGGTCAGGAATCTTTTGGCATCGCTTTTGTCGAGGCCTGGGCCTGTGGCAAGCCAGTAGTTGGCGCTCGCATCGGCGCCATCCCCTCGGTCATCAATGAGGGGCGTGACGGCCTGTTGTTCGCATATCAGGACGCCGACGATCTAGCGCAGGCCATCCTAGCGTTGCTGGCCGACCCATGTCGAAGAACCGGAATGGGCGAGGCTGGCCGTCGAAAGGTGCTGGAGAACTATACCTGGGAGATCTTGACTGATCAACTGCGAGCCGTATATACTCGGGTGATTTCTGCTATCGCCGGCGAGCAGCGGCGACCTGTTTGATCGCGAGACACGATTTTTCGATCAACTTGTCACGTCTTCTCTGCAACAATGAGATCCTGGTAACTCAGAAACTCTCTTCGGCCACACCATGATCCATAATGGATGGGATGGTTGATCCTCAGTCCATATCTATCGTAAAGGCCCAAGACCAACGACTCTTCGTAGCAAACGGCGTGTTCCGGCACATCAACATCCACGACGCGATATCCTCCCATATCGTACTTGAAATCCACGGTACTTCTCTGAGCTTCGATCAGCCCCAGAACTTCTTCGTTTAGCAGGAAGAAGGAGATCAAGCATCTTCCCTCTCCTTCCTTCAACACCCGCCCAATCTCGGAGAAGTAGTTCTCCATGTCGGCTGGCAACATGTGTGTGAACACGGATCCCAGAACGACGAAGTCGAAGAACGCGTCTTCAAACGGAAACCTGTACTCTGAAGCTCGGTGTCTTCCTCCCGGATTGTAGCGCTCGTTAAACACGTCGGCGTGTTGGAAGCGGAAATTCGGGTATCTGGCTGATATCTTCTTCCTGCACCAGTCAATGCCCACCCGGTTTACGTCAAATCCTTCGTAGCTGCCCGTTTCGTCTAGGTATGTTGTCAGCGGGATTGTCTTTCGGCCGATGCCACATCCAACGTCCAGAACCCTTTCATAGGGCTTCAGACCGCAAAGCTCTATGTAGTATCGCAGAAACTCTTCCCCGTTCTTCTTGAAAGTTGCGACGTCTCGGGGTCCGTCGAACATGAGTCTCGTAGGAGGGATCAGTGGGCCTCTGCGACCTGACAGCAAATCGACAGTATCTCTCAGGACATACGGGATCTCCGCGATCGCTGACTTAATCGGTCCAGGAACGATTCTCACGACGACGTCCTCCAAAATTCACACATATGGACCATGATGGGCTGCTCAGGGTCTGGCGGCGGTAGGCGGCGAATGTCCCCGCTCGGTCAGGCGGGCCTGCAGGACAGCCACTTGCGCACTGAGTACGTCGATCTGTTCCTGCTGCTGTTGACCCGCCTGGATCAAGCGTAACACCCAGTCGCCGTACGTTCGGTTGACCGCTCGCTGCCTCTTGGCCAGCCGGGCGACGTAGAACAACGCCAGGTTATGGAGGGCCAGCCGCGAGCGCCTGATCAACGCGCCGATGATGGGTATGCGGATCGCGCGCACGTCCAGCGCAACCTGGAGCGCCTCTGGCCGCATCGCGTTCTCTACTTCCTCTAACTCAGCTGCCCAACGTCCGTACAGGTCGCCATCTTGTCCACCTGTGGGAAGCGCGCCGACCCATGCGGCCTTGTCGACCGTCTCCTCACCGTCTGCCTCAGCCACGGGCCCACTGGCCGCTGGCGTCGCCGGTGTGGCAAACTGCGCCATCCGGGCGACCCGCCGTAGCTCGAGGCGTACGGATCGCAGTTCTGCCGCCATCTCTTGTAGCAGGGTGAGCAGCATGTCGTTGAGTTGAAACAGCCGATTGACGGCCTCCCGGCTCTCGCTTGCCCCTCGCGCCGCTTGGGAGGCTTCGCTACGCACCTTGTTCTGATGCGCCTTGACAGCCTGAATGCCGCGCCCCAGCTCATTCCGCGAGATTGCTCCCTGGACCAACTCAAACTCTATCTCGCTCAGCACGTCGTCCACCGTCAGCCAGCTCTTCATCGTGACCCCCGTCTTATTCCGTACATTGAGTATCCCCCAGCCAGTTCTGGATCACCGCTCGATACACCCGTTCGAAGTTTCGGGCCATCTGTATGTGGGTGAATTCCTCCAACAACCGTTGTCGGCCAGCCACTCCCATCTCCCGTAGCTTGACCGGCGACTTCAGCAGCGATACGATCGCCTCAGCCACGGCGGTGGGTGCCTGTGGCTCAACCAAGAGGCCGGTGACGCCGTGATCGACCACCTCCGGGATGCCTCCGGCCTGACAGCCGATCACAGGCTTGGCATAGTTCATCGCTTCGAGGTAAATCAGTCCGAACGACTCGTAGAGCGAAGGGGCCACAAACAGGTCGCAAGACTGATAGAGCGACTGCAGGGTGCTATCGCTAACCCTGCCCATGAATTCCACGTGTGGGACAGACCTCGGGTATCGATGGGTGAAATGAGTGGGATAGTCCCTGCCGGTGCGCCGCTGGAACCCGTCAGGTGCGCTGTTGTCCCCCCCTGCTATGACGAATCTGGCATTGGGGATCCGCCTCAGCACCAGCGGGATGGCCTGGAACAGGTCCAGGATACCCTTTCGCTTTTCCAGCCGCCCCACGTACAGCACGGTGAACGTGTCGGACGCTTGCGTGCGGTCGAAGGGGCGGACGTCTTCNNGAATTGGGGACTAGATAGGCGGCCCGTTCGATCAGGACGCGTTCCAGTTCACCGACCAAGCGTGAGTCCGTGTCGTGATCGTGCTGGAGCGCTGCGATCTGCCGCAGAGCCGTCTGCGCGCGTACTACCACTGGCGCGATCCCGCTCACAGCGGTCACCAATCCATCGAGCATCCACACTGGAGAGTCGACCACTTGGATGCCATCGTTCAGGATCAATTGCTTGATCTTGTCGTGAACTGCGTGGCTGTGATTCAGGGAGTGGTACAGTTTGGAGAACGATAAGTACCGGTCGTACCGGCCCGGTCGGGAAGCAACCCTATGAACGTACGCCCCGTCGTAAAAGGCGACTTCCTCCTTCTCGCCCCGGGCGATGACGTGCACGCTGTGACCGCACTCGAACAGCCCTCTGGCCATCAGATTGGTGTGGCGGCCGACGCCCTCATATTGGGCTGGTGGGTAGGCGCTGCTCAGGAGACATATCCGCAGGGGCGGATCGGGCAGCGGCGAGATCGCAGGTTGGTCGCCGCTCACGGGATCGACGGTTGGTTGCTTCACCGACTTGGCGTTCTGGAATCTCTCGATCGGCTGTTCAAGTTTCAGCATCGGCCCAATCAACGATGGATCAATCAGTCTGCGCCGCCGGAACAACCCGCACCACGTGCCGCTTGCGGCGCTCCGCATCTCCTCCGCGCGCATCTTAAGGCACTGAGCCAGGCTCAACCTCCCCGCTCGCCACAACTGCCCGCTCCACACCCAGTGGCCGTGGACGTAGTGCAGACATCGGGACAGGGCCGCTCGCACTGGCTCTCCCGCCAGCCTCCGGTTCTTCAGGCAGAGATAGAACACCGACTTGGTCTGAATCCACCACTTGACGTCGTAGCTCAACGCGACGCGGAAGCGGCTAGATGCTGGAACGTGGTATACCGCGGCCTGTCTGACGGGATGGACGATCTTGCCGGCGCTGGCCAGGCGGAAAGCGACGTCGGAGTCATCATATAGCCACTCGAAGAATTCGTCAAACCCTCCGATGTCCAGCAATGATCGGCGACGAAAGGCCATGTTTGTGCCCATCATCCGTCCCACCCACCAGGAACCCTCACCGGGCGGCACAATGTGATCCAGCCAAGATGACCGCACATCCACCTGCTCCGCCAGCGACGAGATGATCCCAATGCAGTGTTGGACGGTCGGCCGATTGGGATGGACCATGTAGACGACACCGCCGGTCCCGTCCAGGTGCGGATCCTCAAACAGCCGTGCGAGCTGTTCCAGCCAGCGGCGACTCGGCACGGCGTCGTCGTCGATGAAGGCCACAACGTCCCCGCGAGCACCCAGCAGGCCGATGTTGCGCGATTGGCTCAAGTTGGCCTTCGGACAGCGCAGTACCCGGACACGCCCTGCGTGCTCCGACAGCACCTCTAGCGTGTTGTCCTGGGTTGGACCGACGACGACGACAACCTCGAAATGAGGATAGGATTGATGCTCCAGTGCTCGCAGTAGCGTAAGCAGTGGGCCTGCCCGGTCCGTCGTGTTGACGATCAGAGAGATCGAGAGATCAGCGGTAGTCATAGTCGCTCAAGATCTCAAGCAGCTTCAGTCTCCGGTCCAGTTGATCGTGGGACGATTGATGCAACTCGTCCATCCTATCCATCCTATCCATCCGCGCTACGTGCACGGTATTTAGTTCTGCCAGCAGCAGATAGTCGCGCCCGACGAGGAAGCTGAGGGGACGCAGCACCAGCAGTCGGAACCATCGCTTCAGCGCGGGTTCTAGACGATCATCCCTGGGCGCCTTGAAGTAGATGCGCGTCAGCAGGTCGTGTTCCTGCTGTCGAAGTGCTTGCGCCTGCCGGTTGGCAGCCTGCCGCGCCTCGCTGAGCTCCGAAGCAAACTCGGACAACTCCCCCTGGATCAGTCTCCTCGCTACAGACAGCGACCGGCGGAGGACCTGGGTGAATCCAACCTGCAGTTGGCGTCGTTGGGCGGGCGGCAGGGGCGCGCCCAAGTCCAACCTGCGGCGCTCGAGGATGTCGGCCAGCCCGCGCAACGTATCGCGTGCGGCCATCGCGCGCCCCACTGCCTGGTCGAAGTAGCCCTCGGCCTCTATTGTCGCATACTCAGCCTCGAAGAACTCGGCCACCTCGCGGCCGCCGAAGTGCTTGCAGACGAAACGATAGCGGGACCGGTGCTGGTTAGCCGTGTGCCTGGTTGGCTCAACCTGCCATTCGCGGCTGCTGAACAAGTGGGTGACCCGCGCCTCCGGCACGTAGGCTGTCCCGATGCCTATCCGGCGCGCACGGTAGCAGTAATCGCTCTCCTCGTAGTAGGCGGGGTAATAGCCCTCGTCGAACTGTCCCACGGAGTCCCACGTCTGGCGCCGGAGCGCGAACGCGGTGCCCGTGACGTACTCCACTGCGCGCGGTTGGCCGTCGCCGATATCGGTCAAGTGTACGCCATACGCGTCCGGGCGGCGGATTATCGCGCCAGCGTGGTTCACCGTGCCGTCGGGATCGAAGATGGTGCAGCCGGCGATGCCAAATTCTGAACGATCCTCGAATACCCGTATCAAGGCGGCCAACCANNGCGTTTACGCCACCCGCGAAGCCGAGGTTGACCGGCTGGCGGATCAGACGCACCTGCGGGAATCGATCGGCGATCAGGGTAGCCGAATCATCGCGTGATGCATTGTCCACGCAGATCACCTCGAGTAGCTCGTCGCCACAGTGAGCGTAGATCGCGTCCAGGCAGTCGGACACAACGGAACCACCATTCCACACGGGGATCACAATACTTGCTTCCATAGATTCACCTAGTTTCGAAACGCCATACAATCCCAAGGAACGTTTGGGGAACCGCCCGCATATGTGCTTACCGCCGAAGTATGTCGATCTGGCCCAGCGCGAAACTCAGCGAGCGCCTGTCGGCATTTCCAGGTTGAACGTCAATGGGTCGAAAATCACCTGCCTCGAGCTCAAACGATATGAGATTCCATCCCGCTTCGAGCATGACGTCGGCTCTGAATGATTGACCCACCTGAATCGGGAGTGGGCGCTGCGCTGCGTTGTTGACCGTCACCAACAACGTGCCTTGACTGCCCACTCCACTGGGACTGCCGGGGTCGTAGAGAGCACCGGGGATCGATCTGATCCCCGCCTGCTGGGGCACCGGGCTATATATGAACAACAGGCTGGGTGACCGAGCCCAGCGCCAGGTAGATCCAGAGTCATCCCACTTCTCAGGGTCGTACCAACCTGCGCCACGGGCCGCTAAGATTCGACCTTGCCCGTTCTGCTGTGGCTGTCCGTCAATGAGCAAGTCATCGGGCAGAGGCAATCCGGTCTGCAGATTGATCGAACGGATTTTGAAGTCCAAGTGTGATGAAGGGCTCCCAGCACGCAGCGTCAGCGTGACGATCTGACTGCCAGCGGTCAGCAGAAGCGGCAGCGTCGCTGTGCTGCCGGTGGTTACCTCTGCAGCATTTGAAATTCTATTGACCGATTGCACATCGAGACGACCTCCATCTTTGAATGTCTCCGATTGAGGGTCGTAGATCCTGGCAGGTGTCACTTCTAGGTGGGCCAATTCCGGGTGCGGCGCCGCGACGTAAAATGTGGCTGGCGAACGGACCCACCGTTCCCCATCCCTGAGCGCGATGGTTGTGACCAGCCGTGCTGTGTCTGTCATCGGAATGACCTCGTAAACCGTGACCAACTCGTCGTCCATCAGTGGTGCTTGCTCGCCGAACACCTCATCGATCAGCTGTTGTGAGATCGACGCGCCCCACGATCCCTTCTTGTACTCGGGGTACCAATCTCGTGGCTTATGGAATACCACGTAACGATAGCCATGGCGGGTCAACTCAAACTGTATGTTTGCGTAGCGGCTGGCGGGTCTGCCGTTCACCAGGACATTCTCTTGTACTGGGAAATCGAAAACCCGCTCTGATATGATGTGGCCAAACAGCGGGTGCACGTCATAGGCGCGAGAGACGTAGCCTGAGGCGATGCCCTTGCCGTGGGTCATCTGATACATTTGGTAGTAGGACGAATAATAGACATACCAGGAATCGTAGCTCCGCGCCTCAGACGGCCGGATCGGGAGATCGAACACGCCGTACGATTCGTCATCGTGGGCGATCTGCTGGTAGAACCGGGGGACGGTCCGTAGTCTCTCCTGTGGCCAGGGCTGTGGCCAATTCTCCAACAGCACCAGGGCGACTGCAAGCAGTATGATGGGATGGCGCAGCCGGGCGGGCGATCGACGGGCGAGCCAATCCAAGCCAAAGCTGGCCGCGATGCCGAAACCCACGACGCCTACTGACATAAACCGGCCGGGCGAGCGCAGGAATTCGAGCCCTGGCAGGGAGGTCAGGCACGCGTACGGCAGGATAATGGGCAGTTCATATGCGGTGAATTCGCGCTTTCCCAACACGAGCAGACTGGGACCCAGGGCCAGGACGACACAGAAGAGCGTAAACAGCAGCCAGCGCCGCGCTGTCCTACTGCCACTGATGAGCGCGAACAGGCACAGCAACAAGCCAATCCAGGACAGGAACACCGCCGTTTCAAGCCCCGATTTGACATGTGGACTTAGGAAATCGGCGAAAACCGGCCCCAGCAGGCGGCTGGTGAAACTGGCCGGGACGAAGAACTGAATGAGATCCGGCTGATGCCGGAATGACTCCAGGCTCCTCCCCACGGTAATCGCAGGATTGCTGGCTGCCGAGAGGATAGCGACCAAGATCGGCCCGGACAGTATCAGGGTGCTCGCGGCAACCAATGCGCAGCGCTGCAACACACGCCAGCGTTGAGCGCGCCCAGCCGCAAGCAGGGCCGCGACCGCGAAAAACCCAACCGCCACCCCACCAAACACAAGCTGCTCGCTTGAGTATAGTAGTGCCAGCAATAGCGCGGAACCCGTCGCCACCGCCCACCAGCTGCTGCGCTTGAGGTTAAGTGCATGATGCAGCCCCAGCAGCGCCAGTGGCAGTGCCCCAAGGAACATACCCGTCAAGTGCCCTCCCCAGACGGCAGATAGATGCCTCGGCGCGACCAGCAGTACCGTCCCCGCGAAGAAAGCGACGCCACGCCCGAAATTGAGGCCGCGGGCCAGCAAGTACATGCAGTAGCCGGTGAGCCAACAGCCGACCAGTAGGGCCCCGTTGTATGCCGCCTCCGGCCCCCACAGCCAGAAGGGCAGCGCGAACAACCCTGCCACCGGCCCCAATGAGTGTGTCAACAGCGTGATGCCCTGGGGGTAGTAGAGCAACGACGTGCGGAACAGGGGCTCGCGACCTAGCAGCGCCTGCTTCGTGTGCCAGAGTATCCAGAGGTGATGTCGTGTATCTCCAACGCCGGTCACGGCAGTCGTGAGGTCCCGGATCAAAGGCCAGGTCAGGCCAATGCTCAATCCTATGTACACAAACAGCGCGATGCCATGCTCCTGCCAGACGCGGCGCAGCGTTGACAAGCTAGCAGGTTGGAGCACCGGCTGGGCAGTGGATCCTGAGGTCGTTAGCTGTTCCAAGATCCTCCTCGCAAACTGCATGCGTCCCTTCAGCCCCTGGGAGTTCACTAGGATAATGTACCCTGAAGCTCCCGATAGTCAAGTCTCTCATCTTAGAATCAGCGGTAGATAGGTGAGAATGTCCGTTGGAAACCTGTTCACGGTATTTGAGTTCGCGATCAGCGCGTCGGAAGCATCGCGGGCCTCAACAGTCATCGTATATCGTTTGTAGTTGCTGAGCCCGGTGAGCGTGTACTCGGTCTGTGTCCCGGCGTCAACGGGCGAGTCTCCTTGGTCCGGAGGGCTGGCGCCGGGCTCGTAGGAGAAAGCGATGTTGTAGTGATCCAGGCCCGGCACTAGACTCAGGTTCGTCTGCCAGCTCAGATGTAGCGTCCCACTCGCCACTGGATAGACGGACAGGACCATTGGCACGTATTCGTCAGCGCCGATATCAGGTTCCCCAGACAGGCTTCGGGATTCACCGTCCATGTCAGTGGTGGTCGTACTGCCAGTCGCTTGATCTCGCGCCGCCGAATCGTCCAGAATGTGATAGTCGTAGTCTGGAGCGCCGGGGGAAACGAAGCCGGCCAGCCCAATGATCATTGAGGTCAAGCCATTGAACGTGCCAGCGGGAGCAGGGCTGCCGTCAGCGTTGGTGTCCTTAGCGTTCCCGGACCAAAGGCCGCGCTGAAGGTTTACCGTGTTCCCGGGCTTCACGTGCAGAGCGGCCACGCGGCTGCCAAAGCCCGTATGGTCAGCGACAATGGAATAAGAGACATCAGCCCTCGCCCCCCTGCTACCCACTTCTATCAGCAGTATGCCTTGCCCTTGCATTGAGGAGTCCACACGATTGCGGGCCACCGTTGTGTGCACGATGTCGGCCTCGGTGGCTTGCACCCAAATCCCTCCTCCGCCTCCGCCGGTCACGTTGGTACCCGCACCCATCTCCGCCACGTTGTCGGCGATGATGCTATTGGAAACCGAGAGGAGGGCATCATACCCGCTGGAGATCCAGGTGGAATTAATTCCCCCGCCGCCAGCGGCCCCCTTGTCACCGGTCGTGCCATCACCGCCCCTGGCCGTGTTGCCGATGATCGTCACCCGATCCAGCGTCACATCGGAGTCAATCGCTTCCAGTCCGCCACCGTTGCCGAGATAGCCATTTTGAGCCTGACCTCCCTGGGCTAGGTTCTGACGTAGGTCGGCATCGATGAGTTCTAGAGTGGCCTTCTCAACCTTCAGTGCACCCCCGAAAGCGCCGCCGGCATACGTGCTGGCGTTTCCTCCGATTGTCTGATTGCCCGTTGCGCTCACGTACTGCAGCGTCACGTCACAGTAGTGCTGTATGCTCGCACCCGCCCCGAAGGCATCCGCACGCTGTCCATCAGCGGCCCGCCCGCTGCCAGCGGTGCTGCCGCCCGTGGCAATGTTGTTGCTAAAGGTAATGTAGCGACCGGACACCACCGAACGATACGTGTACAACCCGCCTCCGATACCATAGCCTCCTCGATCCTGGCCCGTGCCGCCCCGCGCCTCGTTGCCCTCGAAGCTTATGTGCTCCAAGGTCGCGTTGGTTACCCTGCGCAGCGCCAGGCCTCCTCCGGAACCCGCTCCGCCATAGGACGAACTGGTGTTCTCGCCAACTGATTTGTTGTTCTCGAAGACCATGTTCTTGAGGGTGATCCCTTGGACGCTGATGGCGAACATTCCGCCGCCGAAGCCAAAGATCTTGTCATCTCCTGACCAGGTCGGGATTCCTCGGGCCACGCCATTCTCGATCGTGAAACCTTCCATGCGCAGACTGGTTGCGGGTCCCCCGCTCCAGGTGAAGACCCCTCGGTAGGT
>JABAHP010000471.1_pt1 | contig 11751 bp, 11 predicted proteins | sample 7062081 | NCBI WGS metagenome assembly JABAHP01 (sample SAMN14534357, study PRJNA622989) | marine sediment metagenome | biome: marine biome [ENVO:00000428]; feature: marine pelagic biome [ENVO:01000023]; material: deep marine sediment [ENVO:00002113] | place: India: Gulf of Kutch | collected... | reverse complement strand
GAGTCTGTTCATGATTACCCTCCCGTGGTCCCTGGCCTGGTCGGCAGGAGCTTCAGTAAGCCGGGCTGGCGGTCCTCAGGGGCAGGGGACTGCGCTGTCCCGTCGTCGCCCTCGGTTTCCAGGTAGACCGGGCCGCTGATGTTGTTGTACGCCTCGCCCGAGATCTCGTGGCTTTCCAACACCGAGCCGTAGGTTGTAGAGGCGTTGGCTGAATCCACCTGGGCATAGATCGGCGTGCGCGGCAGCAGTGGCCAGTCCACCTGGCTGAACTCGTCCATGTAGAACTTGTCGCCCACGTTCAGGGTGAGCGCCTCGCCCGGTCCCAGGCCGTCCGTGACGCCCCACACCAGCCCCTGGTCGGCCAGATCGGGCCAGATCTGGTTGACGGCCGTGGGGACCGGATCGGGGTTGATGTACAGGTCCATCCAGAAGCCGTCCGCGACCGGTACGCTGCCTTGGTTCCTGATGATGATAGTCACGTTCTGGGGCCCGGCGACGATCTGTTCCACCACCAGGTCAGGCGCGACCACCATGCCCTTCATGACTAGCGGCAGGTAGATCTGGTAGGGTTCTGTGGTGAACGACCACACGGGGGCATAGTCGCTGGTATTGCCCGCGGCGTCATAGGCCGCCACGGTCCAGATGTGGGCCCCGTCCGCCAGGACCCCGGTGGTGTGCTGCGTCACGTTGCCCAGGTCCTGCACCACGGTATCCAGGTTCAGCCGGTAGCCCACCGTGTCAGGGCTGGAGCTGGGCTCCCAGGTCAGCACCGGCGTGGCGGACTTGATGGTGGCGCCGTCTGCCGGACTCACCAGCGCCGGGGCCGCCGGGGCCTGGGTGTCCACGGCAAAGGTCCAGGTGTCGGTGTAGGCGCTGGTATGGCCCAGGGCATCGTAGGCCGCCACGGTCCAGGTATAGACCCCGTCAGCCAGGATGCCGGTGGAGTACTTGGTCACCAGGCCCAGGTCCTGCACCGCGCCGTTGAAATCCAGCAGGCAGCCCGCCGTATCCGGGCTGCCGCGGGTGCTCCAGCCCAGGGTTAGCTCGCTGTCGCTGGTCGCTGCGCCGTCGACGGGGCTCACCAGGACAGGGGGCGCCGGGGCCTCGGCGTCGATAGTATTCGATGCCTCGGAGACGTTGTCCTGCAGGTAATGGTCCTCCAGGGTCGACGTAATGGCTGCCCGGTTGGTGAGGCTAAAGGTGCCGCTGACGTCCGGACTGACCACGCCGGTGATGGTGATGCTTCCGCTCTGGCCCGGCGCCAGGTCGTGTACCTCCCAGGTGTAGTAGACATCGCCCGTGGGTGTCAGCACCACCCCGCCGTGCGCGTAGGCAATATTGGTGAGCGTGATCGGCACCACGTCGGTGATGACCACGTCACCGGCGACCTCCTGCGCGGAGTTGGCAAAGGCCAGGGTATAGGTGATGACGTCGCCCGGTGCTGCCAGGGCGGGCGCCACCGACTTACGGATGCTCAACCCCGGCATGGGCGTGATGACGGTCGCCACATTATCGTCGGTGTAGGGTTCGCCCGGTTGGGTGCTGGCCTCGACCTGGTTGACCACCTTGCCGCCAGCAGGGGGCGTATCCGCAAGTCGCAGCGTGAGGGTGATGGCCTCGTAGGTGCAAGTGTCCACGACGCCAATGTCCCAGACCACCTGGTCGCCTGTTGGTGTGAGCGTCCCGCCGCTCGAGTCACCGACGTAGGCCGCGCCCGCGGGCAGCGTGTCGGTGAGCACCACGCCGCTTGCCGTTTGCCCGCCAATGTTGGTGTAGCGGATGACGTAACGCAGCTCCTCGCCCAGCTCGATCGGATCGATCAGTTCCTTGTCCACCCATAGATCGGCCGGCCCGCGCCTTGCCGCGTTCTGGAGGGCCAGGTACGATCTGAGTGGCTCGCGGTCTTGATCGGTGATGCTGAACCAGGTGACCTGGTCGGCGGCTGCATACTCGCCGGAGGCGAAATCCAGGTTCCAGGTCACCATGGGCCCCATCCAGTCATCCCACTCGCACCGGGCCTTGTGATAGGCGCGGGCCAGGTAGTGGGCCTGGTCAACCTCGGAGACCTTCATCCAGTTATAGCCAGGTCCCAGGTCGGTGGGCGTGTGCCGCAGCCAGCCGGTTTCGGCGCCGAATATGTGCTTGTCCCCGTTGCCGTTGGCCTCCATGATGGCCCGCCACTGCTGGGCTTGCGCAAAGTAGAACCCGTTAGGGTCGGAGGTATCATCGGGCGCGTAGGCAAAGCCCATGGGGTTGGCTCCCAGGTAGTCAAAGAAGCTGCCCGCTCCCGCGTCGTACATCTGCTGCAGGTAGACCAGGTCGTCGACGGCGTCGGGCGGATCGTCTCCCGTGGTCGCCAGCCCGGCGGAGATGACCCAGGCGTGGGGCGACCCGGCCTTGACTCCCTCGTACGCTGCCTCTAGCAGGCCGGTGTAGGCGGCTGCATCCGGCGCCTCGCCACCCCATTCGGCGGACAGGTTGGGCTCATTCCAGATTACGTACCCGTGGATCTGGGGCATACCGGCCTTGTCCGGCTGCCGGGGCCAGCGGCCGGCTATAACCTGCAGGAAATTGCCCAGGTGCTGCGGGTTGGTGGGTGGCGCCGTGCCGGTCCCGGAGCCCAGCGCCCAAGCCGGGGCACGATCCACCCGCACCACGAGGCGTAGATTGTACCGCCAGGCATGCCACACCGCGGAATTTAGGTCGTCCAGGTAGTACTCGTTGTCTTCAGGCTCGGCCTTGGCCCAGTCCAGGTAGTAGAGCGCGTAGTCAAAGCCTGCGTCGCTCATCAGCCGGAAGGTCCGATCGTCGACCGCCGTGATCGCCGCGCCATAGCGCCTGTCACCCTCGGGCTTGTAGGTCCAGCGGCTCAGGTTGTTCTCGTAGCTATAGTCAGGGTCCGCGGACCCGATCTCGGTCACGTTCTCCAGCCATTGCTCCTGCGTCCAGCCATCCGCGATCTTGCAGTGGAGGTACAGGTTGCCAGCTTGCCCAGGGCCNNCTGGCCCAGACCACGGTTGTGCCGGTCTGCACTGCGGTAAAGCCCGAATCAGAAACGTTGATGCCTACATAGGAGCATCCGGCGGGGAGGGTGTCGGTGAGGCGCACGTTGCTGGCCGCCGTGCCGCCCTGGTTCTCCGGCACGATCTCAAAGACCAGTTCGTTGCCCGCGGCAACCCCGTCCGAGTTCTGCCATAGGTGCTTGGTGACCCGGAGATCGGGTTCGGCAGGCCGGACATAGTGCTTGAGGATCGATTCGTTATTGTCGTAGTTGCTCTCTCGGTCCAGGCTGAGGATATATGTGGAGTTTACTAGTCCTGCGCCTACGGGGGCGTCATCATTCACGCGCACGGTGACCGACAGCCACCCCCGCTCGAACCCTGCCAGGTGGTCTGTCACCCACTTTGCCTCGTCCGGCCCGGCCTGGATCAGGGTGAAGCCAGGACTGCTGCTGGACACGTAGGTGACGTGCTCTGGCAGGATGTCGGTGATGAGTACGTCGTCGGCATGAGTGTTGGACCAGTTGACAAAGTAGATCTCGTAGGTGATCTGGTTGCCCGGTGCAAAGGGATCGGTTTCCTTGGCGGGGATATACTTTTCGATCGCCAGGTCGGGCGTACTCTGAGCCGAACTGAGCGGAGCAGCCAGCCCGGCCATCAAGAGCACGCCTGCCGCCAGGGCGGGGAGGATCAGCAGGCAGCCAATCATTCGCTTGCGGTGCATTGTCTACCTCGCCGTGTCTCGTGATATAGGTTCCCATCCGGGTCTCACAGGGACAGGGCGAGTATACCGCATGCGGAATTGGGTGTCAATAGGCCGTTGTACTAGCCAGGCGCTCCCCACTTGCCATAGTGCACCTTGCCGCGGGCAAAGCGATCGTGCTTGCCGTGCGGGGGCAGCTCTTCGGCCGGGTATCCGATGGCCAGCATCGTTGGAATGCGCATGTGTGGTGGCACGCCCAGCGCATCTCTGAGCAGCGACTCCAGTTCAAGCCAGAAGGTTGTATCGGGAGAGCCAAACCAGGCCCCTCCCAAGCCCATGGCGGTGGCTGCCAGCAACAGGTTCTCGGCGGCGGCGCTGATGTCCATCATCCACGTCGGGGATTCGGCAGGATTGGCGCACAGGGCAATGAGGACCGGTGCCTGTTCGACATAAAAAGGATTGCCTTGGCACGTGTCACATATGTTCCTTTGCAGTGCTTTGTCGCGGATGACGACAAAGTGCCAGGGCTGGCGGTTGAGCCGGCTGGGCGCGCACATTGCCATCTCCAACAGGGTCTCAACCTGTTCCTCGCTTACCTCTTGGTCGGTGAACCGGCGGATGGTCCTTCGTTTCCGGATCAGATCAAGCATTTCTTCATTCATGTGGCGCTCTCTCTCTGGAGCGGATCTGGTTCATCATAATGGTCTGTGCTATCGGGCTTCACCCCACTTGCCATAGTGCACCTTGGTGCGGACGAAGCGGTCATGCTTTCCGTGAGGGGGGCGCTCCTCCGCCGGGTGCCCGATGGCCAGCATCGTTGGGATGCGGATGTGGGAAGGGATGCCCAGCGCCTCGCGGGCCAGCTTTTCCGTCTGATCCCACAACGCAGTGTCCGGCGCACCAAACCATGCCCCTCCCAGCCCCAAGGCTGTAGCTGCAAGCAGCAGGTTCTCGGCGGCAGCGCTGATGTCCATCATCCAGGTCGGGGATTCTGCGGGATTGGCGCCTACGGCTATGACGACCGGCGCCTGTTCGACGTACGGACGTACCTGGTAGGCGTCCGCTATCTGTTTCTGCAGCTCTTTGTCGCGGATGACGACAAAGTGCCAGGGCTGTCGATTGAGCCGGTTGGGTGCGCACATGGCCAACTCTAGTAGCGTGTCAACGTGCTCTTCGCTTAGATCCTCTTCTGTGAACCGGCGGATGGTCCTTCTCTTCCGGATCAGATTAAGCATTTCTTCAGTCATACTATATCCTCTCTTGGCGGTTTTCTCGCCGAGCTACCGACGATCTCGCCGTGCTGCACCAGCCTGGAAGAGCTGGTGCTAGGCATTGAATCGAGCAGAAATTTGCTAGTGCCGCCTGTTTGAGGCGGGACCCGAGCTGTACCCACTTGGCGCGAAGACTACTTGGCAGAGAGCATGTTCTCTGCAGCCAAACGTGCCATCGAGTGCCCTTGGCTCTCTATTGGTGCAGGCTGGGACGGTTAGTCGAGCAGGAAAGGCTTCATGGGCGCCCACTGCTCCTTCCAGACCCCCGGCACGAGCTCCTGGCTGACGGCAGGGGGCATCCCAGCCGCCATGATCGCCCGTTCCTCGGCCGGCAGGTTGTAAAGGATGAACGGCAGGGCGACCGGATCGGGTGGCGCTCCCTCCGTGCGGTGCTGTCCCATCTCGGCGAGCCAACCGGCCAATGCCTCGGCGCCTACCAAGGCCTCCAGCTTCTTGACACTGACGCCTTTCTCCTCGACATCGATGTGCCCAGGCCAGATGCCGGACAGCTCCACCAGCGCGCCGCGGACAGCTTGCAGCGTTGCTCCTTCCCCCGTTTCTCCGTGAAGCTTGTCCAGGAGCGGAGTCAGCTCGTGGAGGGTAGCCTCCATCCGCTCGTGCTCGTGGATCAGGGCCTCGAACGGCAGGTCCGGCAGCCTCTCGCGGAGGAACGGAAACGCGATCTCGTCCTCTGCCGAGTGATGCAGATGCAGAACGCCAGCCAGCGTTCGCAGGTAGAGGGCAAAGCCCGCCCCCGTCGATTGGTCAGGATATCCCTCCCGGGCAAAGCTCTCCGCGTGCTGGATGCCGGTGCTCAGGCCACGGGATATGGCATTGTGGACCAACACCAGCGTGATGGGGGGATCCCACGTTCTTGATTTGGTCATAGGAACTTTCTCCTTCGCATGAAGACCAGATATGGCAGCACTTTGCATTCACAGTATAGCCGGGAGGGCGGTATTTGTCAAGTTAAGATGACATTAATTATAATAAATGGGAGCGGAGACAGTGCGGACGCCGGTATCTCACTTGACAGTCCCCCACAGGCTATGGTATACTGTACTTACTGATCGATTAGTAAGTATACGGGGAGGCAGGTCATGGGTAGTGCAGATTCGCTCCAGGATCTGATCGTGGAAAGGGCCGGCGAGCTGTTCCGCGAGCAAGGGTATGCAGAGACGAGCATCAAGCAGATCGCCAAGGCTTCTGGATGCACCACGGCTGCGCTCTATTACTACTTTGAGGAGGGCAAGCAGCACATTCTGCGCGAGGTGATCCACAGGTCAGCCAGAGAGGTGGAATCCGACCGGCAGTTTCCCGAGGCCGATACCCTAGAGGATTTTCTAATCGGGCTCAGCGCCGTGCTCGTCGAGCGATTCCCTCGCGTGGCCGACCGCTTTAACTGGATCATGCTGCAGTTTCCCACCTTGCCCGACGAGGAAAAGCGGATACTCCAGGATCAACTGCTGGGCAACCAGCTCGCGCTCCGGGAGCGGATCGGCCAATACGTGGCCGACCATGCCACCGCCGACCGGTTGGCCTGGATGATCTATTGCTCTTTCTTCGGCTACCACCAGATCTTTACCAAGATGGAGGTAGGGCGCCGGGTGGATCTGGAGCCGGTCGAGTACGGCCGTTTCCTGGCCCAGACCGTATGTGGTGGTGCATCATGAAGCTTCGCAGGCGCCTGACGCGTGCCTTCAAGGACCGGGTTCTGAAGCCCCAATTGAAAAGGATGGATGCCTGGGAGAAGGCGGTTATCGACATTCCCGAATCGACGCGCGGTGGCGAGAACTCGCCCGTGCGGTTCAACATCCCACGGGAGGGGATAAAGTTGGAGGGGGACCATCCCCCTTTGCCCGGGATTCCGGGCTCTATACCGCAGATGATCGGCAGCATCACCAACATCCGCAAGTCTGTCCGGGACCTGGAGCGGAATCCAACTGATGGGAAAAGACAGATAACCGCAGAAACACTCGAGGAACTGCGCGCATTTGCCAGCTCCGCAGGCGCCGACGAGATCGGCTTTGCAACGGTGCCCCGGGAGTGGGTGTTTCAGGACACCGCCATCCGCTACACGCAGGCTATCGTCCTGGTGATGGAGATGGACAGGGAGCGTATGGCCCGAGCCCCCAGCCGGGATACGGCGGTGATGGTGCACGAGACCTACAACCGGCTGGGGCAGGTAGCGAACAAGATCGCCGACTGGCTGCGGGAGCGGGGGTATGCCGCTCACGCCGGGCACCCCCTGGGCGGGATGGCCCTCTACCCGCCGATGGCCCAGGCAGCAGGCTTGGGCTGGCTGGGCATGAGCGGCCTGGTGATCACGCCCCGATTCGGCCCGCGGGTGCGGCTGGCTGCGGTGTTCACCGAAATCGAGAACTTGCCGGTCTACGAAGGTGACGAACACGCCTGGGTGCCGGAGTTCTGCGCGTCCTGCCGGAGGTGCATCCGCGAGTGCCCGCCAGAGGCGTTCTACGATGAGCCGGTACACCACGACAACGGGCTGGTCACCGTGCTCGACAACGACAGGTGCTTTCCGTACTTTGTGGCGTATCACGGGTGCTCCATCTGCATCAAGGTGTGCCCGTTCAACACCGGGAGTTACGCGCGGCTCAAAGCTGATTTCAGAGTTCGCAAATCCAAGTTCTCTCGCCAAGTTTCGGAAGATCACGCTGGATCGCACCGGCCTGAAAGAGCCGGTGCTAGGGACTGAAATCGAAAGAATCAGGCCGAGTACCGTCTTCTTGCTCACGGCGTGCGGGAGTCACAGCCATTTGGTGAGAAGATCACTGAGGCAAATCGCTGAATGCGAGAGAGAGGATACAATGCCGATAGAAAATAGCCTTTCCCTCATTCTCAGAAACGTGATGTTCAAGTCGCCCATCGGCAATCTTGGTGAGCTGGAACGCAGGGTCACCGAGATGCCGGGCGCCCACCGTTGGACGGAGGACTCGCCGGTGCGTTTTGAGATCATGGAGGAAGGCCTGAAGCGGGGCAGCGGCGGCCCGGGAGGCTCGAGGAGCATCCGGATCATGGGCCCCACCATGTTTGGCATGCTAAAGTCGCTCCGATCGCTGAGCAAGAACCCGGACCGGCCCAAGACAGAGGCGCCCGCGGACCTGATCGCTGATCTGGAGGCCTACTTGCTGGGCCTCGGCGCCAGCAGCGTGGGCTATACCCAGGTGCCGGAGCGCTGGATCTTTCAGAACAAGGCCATCCTGCACACCAATGCGATTGTGCTGACCATGGAGATGGACAAGGTGCGCATCGAAACCGCGCCCAGCCAGGATGGCCTGGAGGCGGTGGTAGAGATCTACCGGGACCTGGGCCGGATCGCCAACAAGGGGGCCGACTACCTGCGCGAGCGGGGCTATTCGGCCCACGCGGGGCACCCGCTGATGGGCCTGGCCCTCTATCCGCCCCTGGCCCAGATGGCCGGATTGGGCTGGATGGGGGCCAATGGCATGATCGTCACCCCGGAGCACGGTCCCCGCGTGCGTCTGGCGGCGATATACACCAGCATCGAGAACTTGCCCGTTGGCACGGAGAACGAGCACCAGTGGGTGGAGGAGTACTGCGCCGCCTGCCAGATCTGCGTCCGCAAATGCCCGGTGGAGGCCATCCTGCCCGAGCCGGAGCGGCACGAGAACGGCCAGATCACGTACGTCAGCAACGAGCGCTGTTTTCCCTATTTCAGCGACTACTATGGCTGTTCGGTGTGCATCGCGGTTTGTCCCTTCAGTCGCTCAGGGTATGAGAAGATGAAGCTGCAGTTTTCAAGGGTGCAAGGATAGCGTCGCTTTCTACGCCACTGCGGGCGTCTCAAACGACTCCACCGCCTGCTCCAATTTGGCCATGATGTCCACCTCGAAGGGGCAGCGCTCCAGGCAGATGCCGCACTCGGTGCAGGCCGAGGCCTTGACCGGGAACCCGGAGTACCACCCCCGCAGTTGCTCCAGATCGCCGCCCGGCACGTGGTCCACGTACCAGATCACCCAGCCGATCTCTATACCCTCGGGGCAGGGCAGGCAGTGATGGCAGTAGGTGCACTGTCCCGCCAGCAGCTCGTGCAGGTTGCCCAACACCGGGCGGTAGTCCCTCTCCTGGTCCGATGCCTGCGCTGCTTGCAGGGTAACCTGCCACTCTTCCAGGGTCTTGGGTCCGGGCACCGCGGTGGCGACCGGCAGGGAGAATACGTACTCGAGACACTGGGCCGGCGTGATGCCCGTGGGCTGGCCGTTGGCCCAGAAGAGGGTCCCGCCGTGGTAGGGCTTCATGGCGACCAGGCTGACATCGTGTTCGACGCAGGCCTGGATCAGCTCTTGGGTCGGTCCGTCGTCGTGCACCAGCATGTTGATGGGGAACATCAGCACCTCGAGCAGGCCGCTGCGGACTGCCTCGCGGGCGACCTTTGGGTCGTGGGCGCTGCCGCCGATGAGGCCCACGCGCCCCTGCTCCCGGTAGCGGCGCAGGTGTTCCAGCGATGCCTCGCGCCAGGCGCTGCCTGCTCTGTCCCCGTCGTCGATCATGGTCATCATCGCCACCTCGACGCGGTCGTGGCCCACGTTGGACAGTATGTTGTCGAACGTGCTCTGGCAGTACTCCAGGTCGTAGCGGGGACCGCTGGCCCAGTGGGCAGCCAGGACGAGGTGGTCCCGGTACTTGCGGTACAGGGAGCCAAAGGTCTCCCAGTACTCGGGCTCGACGTAGAGAAGGTCAACATAACTGGTGCCGGCTTCGACGGCGGCGCGCAGCACCGCATCCATCGTCTCGACCGACCGCTCCAGGTGCTCGGTGCCCAGCCCGATGACGCCCACCTCGGGGCCGGTCTTGCCCAATCTGCGACGCTCCATGGCTTTGTGCCTCCACTGGGTTCAACCCTGAGAAGTTCCTGAAGGTTACGCGAGTATTATAGCACAGGGGGATAGGCCGGGCAATACTGGATCTGGCTTGCTATTCCAGATTGGATCGTGTCGGGCCAGCGCAATCGCAGGGCCTGCACTGCGCCACTACCAAACTCCTGGCAACAAGCGGTACCGGGTCTGTTGTGTGAATTCGCTATAGCCCGGCAGCTCTTCCACGAGGGTCCTGTCCTCCAGCCCGGTGCGTACCACGTACAATCCTGCCCCTATCACCGCCGGTATCAGGGCCCACAGCGAGCCAAGAAGGAAAGGGGTGGCGATAGCCGACACGATCGCGCCGGCGTAGCCGGGGTGGCGCACGTACCGGTAGGGACCGTCGGTCGCGACTCTGTGACCGCGCTCCTCCTGGATGCGCACGCCCTCGGCAAAGTAGGCGTTGGACACCATGGCCCACAGGAAGAGGGCATACCCCAGGATGTTGGCCAGCAGGCCGGCAACGTGCAGTGCGACAGGCATGTCCCCCGTCCAGTGAAAGCGCAGGTCAAGGCCTGCCACCACCCACATGGGGAACACAGAGCCTGCAGCCAATCCGGCGAGCCACTTGTCCCAGGGCTTGACCCCCTCGTCGCGAAAGCCTTTCTGCCGCTCGAGCAACAGCTCGGGGTTGATAGGGACCAGGAGCAGTGGATGGGCCGCCAGGAAAGCGGCGAGGACGACGAGTTGGGCCCAACCCCAGATCCAATCAACCGTGCCGGCCGCGACGAAGAGGATGAGACCATAGGCCACCAGGCCCAGGAAGGCCTGGACGATCCACTTGACGATTCCGCGTCGCACCTGGGGAGTAATTTCTTGCTTCATCTTTGCCTCTGTGGCAGTGTTATCCAGAGTGCATTGTGCCCTAGATGCAAATGCGAACCATTTGCACGTATTCACAGTATACTTGACGTGAGTGGAAATGTCAATAGATCTAGCGAGTCTGTTGGCGAGTACGATCTGAAAGGCCCCGTGGGTGCACTGGGCAATGGTCTCGATCCGTGGTATACTCAGGCGGCAACAGTCTGTCTGCCAGCCTGGCTAGAGGCGCTAAATCGCGATAGAGCCCAATGGAAGAAGGGAGGCGGTGATGCTCCGGGCGTGACCGCGCGGAGGCTGCCAAAGGGCGCGGTTCGGGGCGCTCCGTCGGCCTCCACGGTCGCCACCACCGCGATCGGATTGATGGCCCGGTCCGCCTTGTGCAAGACGGCGAACACGTCGGGAGGCAGCTCTGGCGCCCGGCGCCAGCGGCCATCCTGTCGGGCCTCTTGTACCTGATTCTCTGACATATCCTTCGCCCCTGTCGCAGTTTGCTGTCTCGTCACCCGTTTGCTGCTCGCAGTCCCCTGAGCCGTGCCAGGGCGGCGCCGTACCTCTCGTTTTGCTCGGCCCAGTCGACCAGGCGCTGGCAGGCGAAAGTCTCACACTCGCTGCAATTGCTGAGGCCCAGCTGATCTACGCAACAAGTCAGGATCCAGCAGTCGGCGGACCAGTGTATGTCCCGGTCGCCGAGGCAGCCGGTACAGTACATCTTGCGCTCGATCACCTCAGGCATCCCTTCCGCTTCGGACAGCCAACCCTGTCGCTTGAACCACTCGACGACGACTTGGGCGGCCGCCGAGTCTGCCGGCGCCAGCCTGATCTTGCACGTCGCGCATTCTAGCCCACATGCTGCCATCATGCCGTCTTTCACGTAACCCTCCTCACGACTGGAACAGAGTTGCCCATTGTCGCCACAAAGCGAACTCGTCATGTCCAGCCCGGACTGAGCTCTTTGGATCTGGGTCAAGCGCAACGCCTTGCGCAGGTAGGGTGTAAGGCGCGCCTACGCCGTGCCCAGGAACGAGCTGGGCTGGTCCAGGATTACCTGTACGTTCTCA
>JABAHP010008978.1_pt1 | contig 11754 bp, 5 predicted proteins | sample 7062081 | NCBI WGS metagenome assembly JABAHP01 (sample SAMN14534357, study PRJNA622989) | marine sediment metagenome | biome: marine biome [ENVO:00000428]; feature: marine pelagic biome [ENVO:01000023]; material: deep marine sediment [ENVO:00002113] | place: India: Gulf of Kutch | collected... | reverse complement strand
TTTTTGTCTCATTACTGCTGAAGACATACAATTATAATCATTACAGGCCGCATAGCAGTTTGGACTATATGGCCCCGGCTGCATTCGCGGTAAAATGTCTTGAGGAAGGCTCCGGTACCCACCGCTTTCCTCAAGACAAGGCTAAGAAATGTGAAATACTCTCATAACACACGAACCAAAAAGTGGAGTAGCCCACAGCAACTTTGCTGTTATCGAGTTATTATTTTTATAAAATTTTTACTGAGCTTCTATTATAATTTTGCCGGTTGACTTATTTTATAAAATTAAATAATTTGCATAACATTGAATATTTGAATGTTTTTCTTGATCTATTTGGCCTTAAACGACTGGTGCGTACGAAATGAAGAAAATTGCCATAATATTTCCACATCAATTATTCGAAGACCACCCTGCGCTTTCATTAAATAAAGATATCTATTTAGTTGAGGACGGACGTTTCTTTACTGATTTCAAGTTTCACAAAAAGAAACTCCTTTTTCACCGAGAATCGATGTTTGCTTACAAAAAGGAATTAACCTCAAAAGGGTATCATGTAAGTTATCTTCAGCAAGATGTAACAAATATCGATTCAAATCTTGTCAAAATAATGTCAAATAAGAAATTGGAAGATGTTTATATCGCTGGCCTGTGTGACCATAAACTTACACGACGACTGAAGAGAATTTGTAAACAACATCAAAAACGTTTGAATATTTTAGAATCACCAGCATTCTTAACCTCAAAACAATTTTTGAAAGAATTTTTTACAGGACGTAAGAATCTCTCGATGTCCAGCTTCTACATTAAACAAAGGAAAAAGCTTGATATTCTCATAATAGACGGCAAACCTGTCGGAGGAAAATGGAGTTATGATCCGGAAAACAGGAAGAAGCTGCCGCAAGACATTCACATTTCCAAGCCGAAAAAAGCAATAATTTCGCCTTCAAAGCTCTCGGTTTCTAAAATTGAAGTTGATTATAAGAAAAATCCCGGCCAGATTGACAATTTCATTTTTCCTTTAACGCGTAAAGATGCGCGCCAATGGCTGAAGGTTTTTGTCACTAATAGATTAAAATATTTTGGTGATTATGAGGATTCTATATCCAAAAGGAATGTGTTTATCTTTCATTCGGTGTTATCGCCGTTAATTAACAGCGGTCTTCTGACACCGAAGGAAGTCATAGATTATGTTTTAAGGACTGCTGACCGTAATGACATTCCAATCAATAGCCTGGAAGGTTTTGTACGACAAATCATCGGCTGGAGAGAATTTATTCGGGGAGCATACTTATTCACTGGCGATAAACAGCGAAAGTCAAACTTCTGGAATTGTTCTAATAGGCTGCCAAAAGCATTCTATGATGGAACCACGGGTATTGAACCGGTTGACACAATCATAAGACGGGTCCTTAATTACTCATATTGTCACCACATCGAGAGACTGATGATACTGGGGAATTTTATGCTCTTGTGTGAAATTCATCCTAATGAGGTCTATCGCTGGTTCATGGAGCTTTTCATTGATGCGTACGATTGGGTGATGGTGCCCAACGTCTACGGTATGAGTCAATATGCTGATGGTGGACTGATAACCTCGAAACCTTATATAAGTTCATCCAATTATATAAAGAAAATGAGTGATTTCGAGGCAGGATCCTGGTGTCATGTATGGGATGCCCTTTTCTGGCGTTTTATTGAAAAACATAGAAAAGTGTTTGCCGAAAATCCCAGAATGCGAGTTATGACCTTTCAGCTTAATCGTATGGGTACAAAGAAAGTAAAAGAGCAAGTCCAAATAGCCGAAAAGTTCCTCCAGGGATTATTTCGCTGAATCGTGGCAGGTTCGAATTAAGACGATTTTTTCGAAACAGTCCTGGCAACATTTCGTCCGAGCTTGAGGCATTTATCTACTTGTTCATCGGTTGCCAAAAAACGTACTTCAGTTGCAGGTTCTACTAATTCTAGGCCAGCTTTATTAACGAACTCGTTAATTACGGTTTACTGGCTCTGCTATCGCCCGGTAGACTGACCATTGAAGTGACATCTTGATTCAACTTTTTTATTCGAGTGTTATCATAAGCTCACTTAGTTGTAACTTAGCTTGGACTCAGTGTGGAAAGTCTATAGTTGATTGGTCAATATTACAGTCAATATACGTGCTTCTTGACCGAAGCATTTAAGCAACAGACTATACCAAAAAACACCCTTCTTCTAAGTCGCAAATTGTTAAAATTTTCAAAAATCCTTGTCACCAAAATGTCACTACAAATGCTAATTTTTTTTAATCGAGTCCAAAAATGTGTTATTTTTTGGCTGTATAATGAAATTATCAAAAAAATATCGGGCCTGTGGAGGATTCAATGAACGTTTTCAAAAGATGTCCTTGAGGTTCTTTCTGTTCATCACGAATCCTCCGCCTAGGCGATTGGTTTAAATGTTTCCTGAACAACATGCACAAAGGTCATATACAAAAATTGTACGTACTTAAAAACGTCCAAATTTTATAAGAAGATTGTCTGACTTATAGTGAAGTTTGTAACTTATGCAACGGGTAGGAAATTTATAATTGACGTTGGACATTGTGTCCTTATGATAGTATTCTGTGATGGAGCGTGGCACTAGAATCAGTCCAGGGTCAGTAGCCAAGCGAATCCCGCAATTATACTGAAGTGAGACGAAGGAGACCCATGAAAAACTTTCGGACAAAAATCTGGATATATGTGGTGAGCATAGTCTTGGTGCTATTGGCTAAACAGATCTTTGCGCGAGACATGGTGCGACTGTGGTACGATGAGCCGGCTTCAACGTGGACCGACGCGATACCGTTGGGCAATGGCCGGCTCGGGGCAATGGTTTTTGGCACGATACCGAAAGAACGCCTACAGCTCAACGAGGAAAGTCTCTGGGCGGGTGAGCCAACTGATGTCTATCCTGAGAACTTCTCGGAAAATATTTACAGACTACAGGGGCTTGTTCTGAAGGAGAGGATATCGGAAGCCCGGGAATTTGGATTGTCAAAGCTCACTGAATCGCCTACTTCTTTTCGCTCATACGAGCCGCTGGCGGATTTATGGATTGAGATGGATCATACTCCGGGAATCGAGGATTATCGCCGTCAACTCGATCTTCGAACAGGTATCACTACGGTGGAATACAGCCTCGGTGAGTTCCGGATGAAACGCGAAGTTTTGATATCCGCAGTGGATGACGTGATAGCCATTCGTCTCAGCGCTTCTAAATCCGACATGATTAGCGCGAAGATTCAGCTAACGCGCAAGAAGGATATGAAAGTGACTGCTGTAGATTCTAATCGTTTCCACATGGACGGCCAGATTATTGATATTGCCGCGCCAGCAGCTTTTGATGACAATCCAGGAGGATCGGGACCTGGCGGTGCCCACATGAAGTTTGCTCTACGTATGCTGGTCCACACTGAGGGCGGGACAACCCACGTCGATGGCGAGACTCTGGTAATCGAGAATGCGGACGAAGCAATCCTGCTCTTGACCGCTGCAACAGATTACAGCCTTGAAATGATGAACTTTGATTGCTCGCTCGATCCCGGTCGGCGAGCCGAGGCCATACTAAACAGGATTGCGGACAAGTCATGGGGCGATCTTAGGCAGCACCACGTCAACGAGCATCGCGGTATGTTTGAGAGGATTTCACTCGACTTGGGCGGCTCAGATCAAGATGCAATTACCACTGACGAGCGACTCAAAAGGGCCAAAAAAGGCGAAACTGATCCAGCTTTGGCATCTCTTTACTTCCAAAACGGACGCTATCTGCTGATGTCGAGTTCGCGGCGCCCGGGACGGTTGCCGGCCAACTTGCAAGGCATCTGGAACGAGAAGATGTGGGCGCCGTGGGAGGCCGACTATCACCTCAACATTAACTTGCAGATGAACTATTGGCCCGCCGATCCAACTAACCTGACGGAAACGCTCGATCCGCTGGCAGATTGGTTCATCAAGCTGACCGAGAGGGGCAAAGTCTCGGCACGCAGGCTCTACGATGCCGATGGTTGGGTTACTTTCACGGCTACGAATCCGTTTGGCAGGACAACACCTAGCGGCTCAACGAAGAGCTCGCAGTTCCAGAACGGGGTACTAGACCCGCTCGCAGGATCGTGGATGGCCATGACATTGTGGCGTCACTATGAGTTTACACAGGACAAGGTCTTTTTACAGGAGCGGGCATATCCGGTCCTCAAGGGAGCCGCTGAGTTCATCTTAGATTATCTCGTTGAGGATCAAGATGGCTATCTTGTAGTCGTGCCCTCAACGTCGCCCGAGAATGCTTATGTCCATCCCGAACTCAAAAAGCCGGTCCGAATTACAAGGGGATCCACCTATCACATATCGATTGTGCGTTTGGTTTTCGAGGCAGTAGTGAAGGGTTCGAAGATACTCAATACTGATCAACAGCTCCGGGAAGAACTTGAACGCAGCCTTCAGAAACTTCCACCACTAAGAGTCGGCGCCGACGGTACGATCCAGGAATGGATCGAAGACTATGAAGAGGCCGAGCCAAAACATCGTCATGTGTCCCATTTGATCGGTTTGCATCCATTCTCTTTGATCAATGAAATGAACCCTAACCTGCTTGAGGCAGCTCGAAAGACACTTGAGAAACGAGGTTTTGGGGGGGATGTTGGGTGGAGCAATGCCTGGAAGATATGCTTCTTCGCTCGACTTGGCGATGCAGAGCAGGCCTACTGGTATCTCAACCGCTTAATCGCACGCAATGCGTTCGGTAACTTAATGAATGCCTGCTGGCCGGGCCGGATCTTTCAGATTGACGGCAATTTCAGCGGCACTGCCGGTATCGCCGAGATGCTGCTCCAGAGCCACGGCGGGCAGATACATCTTTTGCCCGCACTGCCAAAGGCCTGGCCTGAGGGGAAGGTCAAGGGCCTGCGCGCACGCGGCGGATTTGAAATTGATATCAGGTGGGAAGACGGAAAGCTCAAAGAAGCATCAATCAAGAGCCTTGTCGGCGGGCCCTGTCGGGTGCGGTCCGACATAAGCGGACAAATACATATCAAGGGTCGCCGGCACAAACTCAAACAGGTATCGCCGGGCATCTACGAGATTGACATGAAAAAGGGCGATGAAGTATTGTTATATTGAAAAGAAGATACTTACAACAAGCCGGATGCAAGTCGTGGTAAACAGCAGCGATTGACCTGCGACGTCGTATGAAGGCAAATCTAAGGAAATAATGACATGAAGATATGTATTAGAAGAGCATGGGCCGTTTTATGTTGCCTAGCCTTTCTGACAACCTCTTGCGTTTACGGAGAGGATGTCCTGTCAACACATGCCCAAAGAGGATTTGCGGCATTAAACGCAGAAAACAGACCGGAGTCAGATTTATCCGGCCGCATACCAAGATCCATCCGTGTATGGAGGTTGCGCTGTGAATACCAGGATCAGCCGTTGGGCATCGACCATCCTGCTCCCAGGTTGAGCTGGATTCTTGAATCTTCCGTCCGCGGACAAAAGCAAACCGCTTATAGTATTGTGGTTTCCCGAAGCATAAAGACCCTGAAGGCGAATCGCGGCGACCTATGGGACAGTGGTAAAGTGGAGTCGAATCAAAGCGTGAATGTCATCTACGCGGGGGATGTTCTTGTTTCCGGCCAACGTTGTTTCTGGAAGGTCAAGGTCTGGGATAAAGACGGCGTGAGTTCCGACTGGAGCGATCCTTCATTCTGGGAAATGGGATTACTGAAGGCCGGTGACTGGAAGGGACGCTGGATCAATGATGGGAAACCGTTGCCGGAAAAGGATGCGGACTTTTACCGTGATGATCCCGCCCCCCTGTTCCGCAGGGAATTCAAATTGTCCGGGCCCGTTCGAAGCGCACGACTCTACATCAGCGCGCTGGGATACGTCCACGCGACGTTGAACGGACGCGCCGTCGGCGATCATCACCTGGATCCGCTCTGGACCCTTCCGAACAAGCGCGTGTTTTACAGTGTGCACGACGTTAGCAAGAGCCTTAAGCAGGGCTACAATTGCCTGGGCGTCACCCTGGGCAACGGTTGGTACAATCCCTTGCCCCTGCGTATGTGGGGACGCGTCAATTTACGTGAGCGCCTGCCGGTCGGACGTCCTCAATTCATCGCCCAACTCCTTATCGAATACGCCGACGGATCTTGTGAATCAATAACCAGCGATTCCTCATGGAAAGTCGCTCCGGGTCCAATCCTGCGAAACAGCATCTATCTCGGTGAGAAGGTCGATGCTCGCAAGGCCATCAAGGATTGGGACAAGCCGGGTCTGGACGATCGTGCATGGGATTCCGCCCAGATTGCCCCGGCTCCTGAAGGCGCCCTCCAAATCCAATCCCTGCCGCCCATCAAGGTGATGGCTTCCGTCAAACCCGTCCGTATTACGGAACCTTCCGATGGCGTGTATATCGTGGATATGGGCCAGAATTTTGGTGGTTGGGCACGCTTCAACTTCAATGTTCCCGAAGGCACGGAGATTACTATGCGCTATGGTGAATTGCTGTACGAAAACGGTACGCTCAATCCGATGACCAGCGTATGCGGTCAGATCAAGCGCAAGAAACCGGCTGTCGACGGATCTCCCGCCATCGCTTGGCAGGCCGATACCTACATCGCCCGGGGCGGCGGTCCAGAAATTTACACGCCCCGCTTCACGTTCCACGCCTTCCGGTACATCGAGATCGTCGGCCTCCCGGCCCGCCTGTCACTGGATGACGTCGAGGGCCTTCGTATGCATTCGGCGGTGGAGCCGGTTGGATCCTTCTCCTGTTCGAATGACCTGTTCAACCAGATACAAACGATGTGTCAATGGACATTTCTCAGCAATCTGTTCGGAGTGCAGTCCGACTGTCCTCACAGGGAACGCTTCGGTTACGGCGGCGACCTGGTCGCCACCTCGGATGCCTTCATGCTCAACTACGACATGGCGAATTTCTACGCCAAAGCCGCTCGTGACTGGCACGACAGCGCATTGCCGGACGGCATGCTTACCGACACCGCGCCCTCGGTGGGCATCCAGTATTGCGGAGTGGGATGGGCCATGGCACACCCCCACCTCCAGGTACAATTGTATCGTTATTACGCGGACCGGCGAATCATCGAAGAGCAATACGCCACCAGCAAACGGTGGCTGGAACTGGTGCGTGGTCAGAACACCGATCACATCGTCCGGCGCGGGCTTCACGATCACGAGGCCCTGGAAAAGGAAAAGTCGCCGCCCATGATCACCTCGCTCTATTGCGAGTCTGCGCGCATGCTGTCTCGTTTAGCGAGTATTCTCGGGAAAGAAGAAGAGGTGGACGAATACGATCGTTTGGCTAAGAATATCCGCAAAGAGTATATCGAACAGTTCCTTGCCCCGGGAACCGGTGCAGTGGCCTCGGGGATTCAAAGTGTACAGGCATTTGCTCTATTCCTGAATATGCTGCCGGCTGACGAACGCCCGGCGGCCCTGGCGCATTTGATTAGGGACATCACCGATAAACACAATGGCCATCTCACCACGGGCATTTTCGGCACGCGGTATATGCTGGACGTGTTAAGCAGGGAGAGACGCGCGGAGGTTGCCTACAACATGGTCAATCTCCGGGACTTTCCCGGTTGGGGTCATATGCTGGAGCAAGGCGCCACCACATTGTGGGAGCACTGGAAATTCAGTGATAACACCTTCAGCCATAATCACCCGATGTTCGGATCCGTCAGCCAATGGTTTTACAACTGGTTGGGCGGCATTGAACCGGCCGTCGATGCCGTCGGCTTCGATAGATTCACCTTTCAGCCGCAATTCCTTGAGGATCTGGATTGGGTGCGTTGCAGGTATCGATCCATACGCGGTCCCATCACCTGCGATTGGAAACGCGAAGGTGACCGTGTGGCCATGGATCTCCATGTTCCGGTGAGTACGTCCGCTACGCTTATTCTACCGAAGGCCGGCGTGATCACTGAAAACGGTCGTCCCGCGGCCAACTCGAAAGGCGTGGAAGAAGTCTCCAAACGGGACGGATACATAAAATTCAGGTTGGGATCGGGGCAGTATCATTTCATGTTTGCGCCCTCAGAAACGATTGCAAGTAAAGCTAATCCGCTGGGGAACAACTTGCTCAATTAACATTTACCTGGTTATATGAGAAATACATGAAAGCATATATAATAGCACTAACCATAGCCTTGGCTGCTTATTCGGTCTATGCAAAGGAGTGTCACGTATTGACCATAGTCCTCGGCGGGCGACGCGGCAATATATCATTTACCATGCAAATCTATAGAATATAATTGTCACAACATCATGAAAGTTAAAAGGAGGCATAATGACGAGAATTAAAAAAGTAGTGACTACAAAAAACCTAATTAGAACAGTATTGGCCCTTGCTTTCGGGGTGATGGCGATCCTCGTTCTTCCAGCCGCCGCTGTGGCGAAGGTAGTGGAGGATCCGGCCTTTGACCGGGCCAGGAACTCGGCAGAAATCGCCGGCTACACGATCAGTAAGGTCCAGCGCTGGTTGCACGAGGTGGCGCTCAAGAAGATAGAGCCCGATTCGGGATTGTATCATCCGGATGGCAATTCCAATTACCAGGACGCCTGGGCGGACTGCTATCCGTTCCTGGTCTGGGCGGCTTGGCTGACAGATCTCGATGCCCTGAACGGCCCTGTCCGCGGGGCCCTGCACGCGGAGATCAAACACTGCAGAAAGGATTTTTTCTCCGATCCCAAGAACACGTATGGTGGAAGCGAATATGTTAAAGATGGGCTGATTGCCATCGTCGAGGTTACGGGCAAAGACGAATGGTTTGACCGCATGAAGGTCATTCAGGACGAGATATGGGCAAAACCAACGGTTGATACGAAATACGGCAGGATTCCTTCAACCAATATTGAGGTCAACGGCGAACAGATACAGGCGCTTGTACGTTTGTATACTATGACAGGCGATAATAAGTATCTCAAATGGGCCGAGCGCCTTGCAGACCACTATTTATTGAAGGGCGATTTCGTACCTACGCGGCTTCGTGATCACGGCTGCGAGATCATTGGAGGCCTTGGTCTGCTGCTCGGGGTTGAATCCGTTCACAATCCGACAAAAGCAAAGGAATACCTCCCGCACATGAAGAAGATGCTGGACACAGTGCTTGAGAAAGGAACCAACGCAGACGGCATCATGCACGATAGTCTCGGACCAAAGGGCCGTCTGAGCGATGGATGGGGCTATAATTACGTCGCGTATCTATGCTATGACATGGTCGGAGTTAAGCCCGTTTACAAGGCACATATCGAACAGGTCCTGCGTAACCTCGCCAAGCCGATTTACCGAAATCACCAATGGGAGGGAAACTCTATTGATGGGTTTGCCGATTCCGTCGAGGGTGGAATCTACATTATGAATCGCCTCCCGGTTCCTGAAGGTCTCGCATGGGCGAACCGCGAAGTTTCCGCTAATATCGTGTATACAGAGAAGAAGAATCATCTTTGGGGCACAATGAAACTAGAGTCCAATGGAGTCAGGACTTCAATCATGCACGCGCTCATGCACACACGAGGGACCATAGCCCGCCCTTGGCGACAGGACCTGACTCTGGGCGCAAGCCCTACGAAAGAAGGGCTGGCGATTGTCCTTAAATCAGACAACTCATACAGTGGGAAACTGGTCTTCGATATTCCGCGACATCGAATCTATATGGGTTTTAAACATGACTGGCCACGGATGAACACCTTGCCCGAATGGTTCACAGTTGAACCAGACAAGGATTACGTCGTCCGGAATATCACCAGTGGATTGGAGAAGACCTATACAGGCAAGCATCTCCATGAAGGCTTGCCGGTTGATCTTCCGGCCGGAGAAGAGAGACTGTTGCTAATCAAACAGTAAATCTGCATTCTCATTTGGGAATGTTAGAACTAAAGGTTAGAGGATATAGACGCTAAAGCGCCGTATCCTTAATAATGACATTGGCCACAGATATAGAAAAAGAAGAATAGAAAAATGAGAGTAACAGAATCGCAGAGACGGATTGTGACGACAGTGCTTATCGTTAGTACCACATTGGTTGCTCGGGCGGACGAGCTGTCGAAAGTCGAAGCCAACCGCATTGCGGAAGTAGCCTTGGTTTCCGAGAAGACGTATAATAATCCGTTCATGGAAATAGAACTCAATGCTGTGGTTATTCAGCCGGATGGCACCAAACTGGTGGTGCCGATGTTCTGGGCTGGCGGTAACCGGTGGTGTTTGCGTTATGCTTCGAGTGTTGCCGGCGTACACACTTTCCGTACGGAGTGCTCGGATAATACCAACGCAAAGCTCCACGGTGTGATAGGAAAGATTGAAGTGACTGTCTATAAGGGCCAGAACCGTTTATACCGTCATGGTCCGATCCGCGTGGCCAAGGATCAGCGTCACTTTGAACATACCGATGGCACCCCGTTCTTCTGGCTGGCCGATACGTGGTGGAAATGCCTCTGTAAACGAATGACGTGGGAAGGCTTTCAGGAATTGACGGCCGACCGCAAGGCCAAGGGCTTCAGTGCAATCCAGATTGTATGTGGGCCATACCCTGATGAGAATATGATGGAAGCGCGCTGGGAGAACGAAGGTGGCAAGCCGTACGAGACCAGGGATTTCAGCGTTGTTAATCCCAAGTACTTTGATTATGCGGACCGTCGTATCAAACATCTGGTTGATGCGGGAATTGTGCCTGTGATCGTCGGCGGTTGGGGGCGTCCGCAAAGTGGCGGCAAGAGCACTCTTGCTCAAGTGGGAATTGACGGATACAAGCGACATTGGCGGAACCTGGTCGCCCGATACGGTGCATACCCCACTATATGGATAGTCGGCGGTGAAGCTAAAGATTCGCATGGCCCATGGTCAAAGGTGGCGAAATATCTGAAAGATATGGATCCCTATCGTCATATTCTCTGCTACCACGCCCCGGGACATCCCCGTAAGGCCTTGCAAGACAATTCTATGTTTGACTTCGATATGTTAGCGATTGGCCATAACGGTATGGAGACAGTGAACCGTACTTTTAAGTTGATGAAGTCTTGTTTTGAGACGTCTCCAGCGAGACCGGTTCTATGCGGTGAGGCTTGCTACGAAGGTCACATGCAAACGAACTTTCAATATATACAACGTCACATGTTCTGGAGTTTTGTTCTCAGCGGTGCAGCGGGCCATACCTATGGCGCCGCAGGGATCTGGCAGGCCAGCATCGAAGGCGATCCCGGTATCACTCCCGTGTATGACCTGACAACTTGGAAGGAAGGTATGAACTACCCCGGGTCAGCCCAGCTCGGGCTAAACAAGAAACTACTGGAAAAGTATCCCTGGTCACGCTTCGAGTCGCATCCCGAATGGGTCGAAGATGGCTGCTTTGCCGCCGGGATTGGCGGTGAAGTACGAATCATCTACTTGCCGCGACGCAACATTTATAACTGGAGTGGCCCGGTGGTGAAGAACCTTGATCCCAGTGTTAACTGGTATGCGTACTATTTTGATCCGGCTACAGGCCGGAAATTTGACCAGGGCACGATAAAGGCCAGTGCCAAAGCGGGTGACAAGACGGCAAAGCTAGTTAATTTCAAAAAAAACGTGCCATCTCCACAGGATTGGGTATTAGTTTTTGAGCGTGTAAAACCATAAGATCCAAGGGGAGATCCGTGAAGGAAGAACTACAAATGTCGTTTCCCAAGAGCTACAAAATATCAGAATTCTTCACCCAAACCTTGGTCGAGTAGACGTAATATG
>JABAHP010000709.1_pt1 | contig 11755 bp, 11 predicted proteins | sample 7062081 | NCBI WGS metagenome assembly JABAHP01 (sample SAMN14534357, study PRJNA622989) | marine sediment metagenome | biome: marine biome [ENVO:00000428]; feature: marine pelagic biome [ENVO:01000023]; material: deep marine sediment [ENVO:00002113] | place: India: Gulf of Kutch | collected... | reverse complement strand
TCGTCCCGGCCTCGTTTACAATAATCAATCGTAAATAATCAATAATAATTTATAAGGCCTACGGTAGAAATGCGGCATTAACCACCATTCCACACCCCGGTGTCATTTCGACCGGAGCGAAGTGGAGTGGAGAAATCTGGCCCCGAATTGAATAATACCCTATCAATTACGCATCCACGCCCCGGCTTTATAAATTCTTAATTCTAACTTCTAAATTACCCTTATTTCTAACTCCTGCTTACTCAAATCGTTTTTTTCAGTTTTTCGGTTTGACAAATATGTTAAATTCTGGTAATGTAGTTATTCAGCTCCTTTGAGGGATTTTCTTTGCTGATATTTGCGATTGTAGGTCGTAGTTGTGGTACTTCGGCTTAGGTAGGATTTATGGAGGCAAGAAGGATAGTAGGAATGAATGGGACGAGGAATTCAAGCCTGTGGACAAAATTCACTTTACGTATAGTTCCGGCTGTGTGCTTGGTTTGTATTGGACAATCAGCTCTGGCGGGCAGTATCGTCGGCTGGGGCAGACAGGTGGTAGATAGCACCGAGTTTGCCCAAAAAAACCACATCGCCTTTAGCGCAGGAGGCTATCATAGTCTTGCACTTCGCTCCGACGGCTCTATGGTCGCTTGGGGCAGAAATTATGAAGGCCAAGCGACCCCGCCGGCTGGAAATAATTACATCGCTATCGCCACAGGAGGTTGGCATAGTCTTGCCCTTCGCTCAGACGGCAGTATCGTCGGCTGGGGCTGGAATGATTATGGACAGGCAACGACGCCTAATGGAAGTGACTTTGTGGCGATAGCCGCTGGTTGGTTTCACAGTCTGGCTCTAAAGTCCGACGGCTCTATCGTCGGCTGGGGAAGCAACGATTATGGTCAGGCTATGTCGCCAGCTGGAAATAATTACATCGCCATTAGCGCAGGAGGCTACCATAGTCTTGCACTTCGCTCAGACGGAAGTATCGTCGGCTGGGGCAGAAATAATTATGGTCAGGCAAACCCGCCAGTTGGAAATAATTACATCGCCGTTAGCGCAGGAGGCTACCATAGTCTTGCACTTCGCTCAGACGGAAGTATCATCGGCTGGGGCAGAAACGATAATGACGAAGCGACCCCGCCGGATGGAAATGACTACATCGCCGTTAGCGCAGGAGGCTACCATAGTCTTGCCCTTCGCTCAGACGGCAGTATCGTCGGCTGGGGCTTAAATCATGATGGTCAGGCAACCACGCCGGATGGAAATGATTACATCACCGTTCGCGCAGGATATTGGCATAGTCTTGCCCTTCGCTCAGACGGCAGTATCATCGCCTGGGGCAGAAATAATTGTGGTCAGGGGAATCCGCCGGATGTAAATAATTACATCGCTATCGCCGCAGGCGGTTACTATAGTCTTGCCCTTAGCTCCGATGGCAGTATCATCGCCTGGGGTGGGAATGATTATGGTCAGGCAATCCCACCGGATGGAAATAATTACATCGCTGTTTCCGCAGGATACGTCCATAGTCTTGCCCTTCGCTTCGACGGTAGTATCGTCGCCTGGGGCAGAAATAATTATGGTCAGGCAAACCCGCCAGTTGGAAATAATTACATCGATATCGCCACAGGAAGTTGGCATAGTCTTATCCTTAGCTCTGACGGCAGTATCGTCGGCTTGGGCAGAAACGATGATTGGGAAGGAAACTGGGTTGGCCAAGCAACCCCGCCGGATGGAAATGACTACATCGCCGTTAGCGCAGGAGGCTACCATAGTCTTGCCCTTCGCTCAGACGGAAGTATCGTCGGCTGGGGATTAAATCATTATGGTCAGGCAAACCCGCCGGATGGAAATGATTACATCGCCGTCAGCGCAGGATATTGGCATAGTCTTGCCCTTCGCTCAGACGGNNTCGCCTGGGGCAGAAATAATTGTGGTCAGGCGACCACGCCTGATGGAAATAATTACATCGCCGTTAGCGCAGGCCACTCCCATAATCTTGCTCTTCGCTCCGACGGCAGTATCGTCGCCTGGGGCTTAAATCATTATGGTCAGGCGATCCCGCCCCCCGGCGATGACTTTGTGGCGATAGCTGCTGGCTCGCATCACAGTCTGGCTATCAGGCGTGAGCCACCAATAGAAGCGGAAATGAGATTCACACCACAGGCACTGAATTGCAAGAACAAAGGCAAATGGGTAAAGGCGCACTTTTTTCTGCCTGCGGATTTGACTGTTGAGGAAGTGGACTCTAATAGTCCCGGATATATTTACTCACTCGGCATCGAATCAGACTATATGGATGTCTTTGTCGGTGAGGATGGATTGGTTAGAGTTGATATGGCTTTTGACCGTGCTGCTTTCTGTGACGCTCTAACAGACAGTGGGTCTATTGAAATAACCGTTAAAGGCTTTCTCACTAATAGCCAATACTTTTATGGAACAGATACCATTAAAATAATCGATAACATTTTCGAGTATCTTGCGTTTCTTTCATCTCAATGGCTTGGAGCGGACTGTAGTAAACTTGATTGGTGTCAAGGTGCTGACATTGACCAGGATTCTGTGGTCAATTTATATGATTATGCCACCATAGTAGAGCAGTGGATGGAGGAGGAATAGGGGGCAGGAATCGAACCATTCACGCATCCACGCATTTCTACCTTCGGTTCGCATTTTCTTTACTCACTCCGGCACGTACGTGCCTGCGTGATACCGTCCGATGCGAATCGCGGCCTACGATAGAAATGCTGCATCAACCGCCATTCAATTCCTCGGCGTCATTTCGACCGGAGCGAAGCGGAGTGGAGAAATCTGGCTGCGAATTGAATCAATCCTACATCTGTTATCCTGCACAGTAGGTAGGGTGCGATTTTTCGCACCAACTCGACTGTTTATCTAGTTTTACGCCGAGTAGAGGACGGAGATATAAAGGTGGCTTGAACCTTACTCTTGTTGAGCTTCATTTGGTTTCTTCCGTTTACTCATCACATAATAAAAAATTAGCTCGGAGAGTAATAATATTATAAGGTAAATAGCAAGGAACACTTTATGTTTTTTGAAGAATGCCATTAAGAGTGTAAATCCTAAAAGGCTAAGCATGACGGAGAAAACAAGATATAGTTCATTGTGTGGTTTATACTTATGTGATGCAAGCGATGTTATCCAATCAAAATAGACTTTCGTCTCCCACAAATACGATAACGCAAAATCCAAGCTTAATATTAAACAGACAGCAAAAACTACATACCTAATGAGGCCACGTTCTGTTGTTGTAATAATATTTTTTAATAAGTACCCAGCTAAAATAAGAATAATTATGGCAAAGACTATTACGAAAAACTTCAATTGTTTTCTTATAGATGGCCCTTTTTTTATCGCACTCATTTTTCTACCTTTATAAGTTTATTGTATCACATACCTCCCACAAAAAGAATAAATTATCAAATTATTTCTTAAAATAGATTGTAGGGTGCGATATTTCGCACCAACACCTCCCACACAAAGAAAAAATTCTCATAATATTTCTTAAAAAATGTTGGAATTATATTGAACATTATGGTTATGTTTGGTATAATAAATACGACAATTTAGAGTTGAGAATGTAGAATGTTAAATTGGGGAATCAAAAGTCTGTAGTCTTGAGTCTATAGTCTAAATCAGTGGCAGATAGCGGAGAACCGCAAGTTTAACCCTGTACCATTTAGGCGCGAGCCTGAGCAAAATTGGTTCAGGGCACAAAAACCCATTATTTTGCTTTAAAAATGACAAAGTTTTGAACATTTTGGGGTATAAATGACAAATAAAGCGCCTTTTCGTTCATCTTTGTTGCTAAAAAGAAACGTTTTTAGTCGGCTACAAATAATAGTCCGCCAGAAGGGCCTCCACAATTTTGCATTTTACATCTTAATCTTTGCATTTTCCTTCCAATCTCTCACCCCTCGCTCCTCATCCCTCACCCCCAATCCCTCGCCCCTTGACCCTTATTTCATTGTGCGTAAATACTTACGTCTCTACATCTGTAGAGATACCTTTACAGATGTCATGAGCGCACTACAAATTCACCTTTTTATGCAAAACAAAGCCAAATTCCGAAAAGTCAAGTTGAACGTAAATAAAGTATTAACAAGGGATTATGAGCAATTGGACACTTGGTCAATTAGGAAAAAACAAAGCCAAACAAACCCAAACAAACCCAATTATCCCCCACCCCAAACCGCCAAATTTACCCAGTTTCACATCAACGAACTACGAACAATGAACAACGAACTAATAACAAACAAACCCAATTTCAGAGGAAAACAATGCCCAATTTGACGATTAATCCCCGGCCTAAGTCTTTCAGTTCCTTCACCAAAGAAATAGAACACGACTACACCGGCCGTCGTATTAATCCTCAAAGGCCGAAAATGCCGAATTGCTCATTAATAAAAATGAACAACAGAAAATACTTAACTTTGATGGTCTTAGGAACGATATTGGCATTGACGCCGTCAGGTAACCTTCATGCAAACCGAAAATCATCCGATCCAGGCCCCCGCCCGACAGCCTTAAAAGGCTGGAAAACAAACACGGCAAAACGAACTATTGATCTCAATGAGCTAATTTCGGGCGGCCCCGGCAAGGATGGAATCCCCGCCATTAACAAGCCAAAATTTGTCAAGCCTGACAAGGCCGAAAATTGGCTAAAGCCCGTAGAACCGGTCATATCGCTGGTCGTAAACGACAAGGCAAAAGCATACCCCCTCCAGATTCTGATGTGGCATGAGATAGTCAACGACCGAATTGGCGGCGTTCCCGTCGCCGTAAGTTTCTGCCCCTTGTGTTATAGTGCCAACGTCTTCGACCGAAGGATAAAGGACAAAGTGTATACTTTTGGCGTCTCCGGCATGCTCAGGCACTCGGATATGGTTATGTACGACCGCCAAACGCAGAGTTTGTGGCAGCAGTTTAACGGCCAGGCGATAGTAGGCGACATGGTCGGAACAACACTAAAAAGAATACCGGCACAAATTATCTCCTTCGAACAGTTCAGGAATATTTACAAAAATGGGCTCGTATTATCTCGCGATACCGGCTACCGGCGAAAGTACGGCCGTAATCCCTATGTGGGTTACGATGATATTAATAACAAACCACATTTGTACCGCGGCAAACAGGATCCCAGGCTCAAACCTATGGAAAAGCTCATTACCGTAAATATAAACAACACCGGCAAGGCTTATCCATATTCTATTACAAGGAAAAAACGCGCCATTAACGATGAGGTAGGCGGCCAAAAAATTGTAATTTTCCACGACCGAGGAGCTGCTTCGGCCATGGACAAGGCTGAAATTGCATTATCGCGAGAGGATGGCTCAACAGGAGTCTTTAGCCGACAACTCGCCGACCGACTGTTGACTTTTTCCAGAAAAGGCGATACTTTCGTAGACGACCAGACTTCAAGCATTTGGGACATTACCGGCCGGGCAATAAAGGGCGAACTTAAAGGAAAAAAACTGTCACCCGTTGTTCACGGTGATTACTTTGCATTTGCATGGCTTGTTTTCAAGCCTGAGACTAAAATCTACAACGAGTAAAAAAGACACGATTGGCGTTATTTAGGGAAAGGAAAAGCGGACGAGATGAGAGACTTAAGAAACAAATTTTTGATGACGATGGCAATTTCTTTATTCTTTGCGATGCTTGCAGGCTGCGGCCCAGCTAAGCAAAAGGCCGGCACATCGATACCGAATCCAATTGAAATCTTCGAATCACCTCAGGGCTTTACTATCACAGAGGGTAAAGCAAAAGTAATGTTCTATCAACGTCAACATAAATCACTGAACGGAAAATACTCTCGCGCCGACTACATTCATCCTCTCTACGGCCTCGACGGCCAGGTCCTGACAGAGGACTTCCCGGCCGACCACCCGCATCACCGAGGCATATTCTGGGCATGGCATCAGGTGTGGATTGGAGAAAAAAGACTTGGGGATCCCTGGGCTGCAACAGACTTTTTCTGGGATGTCTATGACGCACAAATTTTAGAGTCAGATTCCCGGTCACGCGCTCTACAGGTTCACGTCCACTGGAAATCACCAATCTGGACTGATGCAGACGGAAAGCAAAAAGCGTTTGTAAAAGAGGTTACAACTATCCGGGTTCATCGCGCCCGGGATGATATCCGCAAGGTGGATTTCCAGATTAGCCTGCTTGCTCTTGAGAATGATGTCCGCCTCGGGGGTTCCGAAGACGATAAGGGCTACGGTGGTTTCACAACGAGAATAAAATTACCTGACGGCCTTTCTTTTACCGGGACCAACGGCCCCGTGGAACCACAGAGAGTGTCGGTAGAAGGTGGTTCGTGGCTGGACTTCTCAGGTACTTTCCATAAGGATGGCAGGGTAAGTGGGTTGGCAATACTTTGCCATAAATCTTCACCCGGCTATCCCCAGCCATGGATACTGAGAAGAAAAGGAAGTGCCCAGAATCCCGTTTATCCCGGCCGTAATCCGATTTTACTGTCCCGCGATAAACCGCTCATCCTGCGGTATCGACTCATTATCCACCGCGGAAACGTAAATCATGTTAATCTTGATAAACTACAGGCCGAATACAACAACGAAATTCCCCCATAAGGAAAGTAGAAAAGAGGCTTGATAAGACTGGTGTTTCAGATGAACTGATTCAGAACAGGTAAAAGATCACGACATCCTGACAATTTAATCATTCATCTATTGTACCGGCCACACCACGACGCCACTTAAGAAACCAGTCCGGATGCAAGCGTTTCACCCGAAGAGGCAATTCGTCGGCCGAGACAATCCTATTGCCTCTCTGCTTCATGCAGTCATCCATAAATTTGCCTTCATAATTATCAGGGCCGCGTTTACCAACCAGATCGGGATCCTCATACTTTTCGTACTCGGCATAACATTCTCCATAATCCTTTGCACATTCATCAAAGGTTTTTCCCTCCTGATAATAATAAGTGGCACAGCCCGTAACAACTGATGATATGACCAGCATTAATGTTACAGCTATAAGTCTTCTCATTTTTTTATCCTTATCAATAATATCTTCTTTGTATTTTCTTTCATGCATAATACTATAGTTTACTTATAAGGCATTAATACCCATGCGCCTCCTCAAGACGATTATAGAACCGCTTAGCCATATCATCCATAACAGCTTTCGCCCCGGACCACGGGTCATAGCCATAAAACGGCACTCCCTTTTTCTGCGATTCAATAAGCGCTGCTATCTGTTCGGAAGTCTGTGAATCAAGCAGCTCTACTTCCATTGAAATACTGCCAAGCTTAAAAGGCGCCGATCTTTCTACATCTGTCAGCGCTACACGGATTCTTCCCACACCCGGTCCCGGGCGTGTCATAACCACCGTATATCGAGGTTCAAGAGAATCTACAAGTGCTCTAGGCATGTAGGCTTTGAGTTTTTCTATATCATCCCAACTCTTAACCTCGCCTTTCGTTTGCCGGCTGAAAATTACTTCAACAGGATCGATTATGAACTTAGTATAATTTCCGAGATCATATTTAGGGTTAATATATCGGTAGCTCGTTTTTGATATTGGTTTGAGACCCGCATAGCTACTCAAAAATCCCGTTGTCGGCAACTCCGTCGAAGAAGATGAAGACTCGCAGCCGGAAAACATTGTAAAAACAGCTAAACTGCAGATCGAAACAGAAACGAATACTTTCAAGTCTCTTTTCACTATTTAGCCCTTTCGGATTCTTTCTTTAACGCAATGATTAAAGTTAAGATTTAAATTACGGCTTCTATAAGAATCAAAGGATCAATTAATCAGAAACCTCAATCAAAATAACCGCTTAAAACCAAGAGAAAGAATCAGTTAGTCACCTCGTGACCATAGTTATTATTCATTTACAAGGCCGGCAAAGCCATGGTGCCAGCCTAACCAATTGGAATCTTCGCGTTTTACCCGAAGTGGCAGGTCGTTTTCCGTAACAAGCTTATATCCTTTTTGTTCCATGCAATCGCATACGAATTTCCTCTCATACGATCCCCAGGCGGACTTTTCACCACTGGTTCTGGAGGAATCAGCGAACTTCGATAATTCCGAGGCACATTCGCTGAAATCCTGTTTACACTCATTAAATGTCTTACCTTCCTGGTAATGATACTGTCCACAACCGGCGATTCCACATGCCAGAAGTAAAAGCAACGCAACTTTCAACATAATCTTCATCATTCAACTCCTAAAATTCATTTCCAAAATCAACCCATTCCCGTGTTTTCCGTAACCATACTACCCCAATATTATCTGACAGTCAACATTCACCTCTTGCCGGGAGAAGGTTTATTAACTTTGGCCGCAATAAGATTAGCAATGGGTGCAGTATACTCGAATTTCTCAAGAAGTATCCTCAAGACAACTGTGATCGGAGTCGCCAGAAACATTCCAACAATTCCCCAGATGGCCCCGAAGAAGATCAGAGACAATAAAATAGCAACAGGATGGAGATTAAGTGTTCGCCCCATCAGCTTTGGTTGTACAAGGTTTCCTATTGTAAACTGAATCACCGCGGGAATCGCAACAGCGAGGATCTGAGTAGCAACACCAAGTTGAGAATTCAATATCACAACAGGTACAGGCAGCAGTGTTGCTATTACAGAACCAATGTTGGGAATAAAATTAAGCAGAAAAGCGAAAAAGCCAAACATCCATGCAAAATCAACTCCAAGAATTGATAGAGTTAAACCAACCAGGAAACCGGTCAAACCGGAAGTCAGCAGCATTGTCGTGGTATATTTCTTGATACTTGAATCGATTTCAAGATAGATCTCACTGTTATATGACTTACTTTCCCTTTTCCCGGCTAACATAAATATAGTAAATATCAGAACTAACAGACCGTTTGACATAACACTCATAAATCCGCTTGCAGCGCTCGAGATGAGCGTGCCGGCGGTCTTTGCCGGGATAGTAGACATTGCAACAGGCACATCGTTAACATCATAACCAAAATGTTCAAGCGGAAGCCATTCAAGCGTTCCTTTAACAAGTTTCTCTGTCTGTTTCTGATATTCGCCCTTATTTTCACCCATCTGCGCAATGGCCGTCGACACTACCAGTGAAATCAGGAGCATTAACATACATCCAAGAAGAATAGTCGTCAGAATGGCCACAAAACGAGGTGCACGCATCCATTTGATTTGAACGTCTATCAATGTGCTCAGGCAAAAGGTCAGGAAAATAGCCAGGACAAACGGTATCAGCACCGAACTGAAAAGCTTAAGTGCAGCAGCGACGGCGATTGAAGTTAGAATAAGAATACATACGGTTTGAATTTTTTCTTCGGTTATTGACTTCACCATATCACCACTATTGCAACAGAGTATTGACAGTGAACAGTCCCGGTCGGAATACTGTGACTGATCTTTATCATATTATTTCGATTGGACCGGCGGAAATTTCTCAAGAACCTTCGAGACAGCTTCATTTATTCTTTTCTCCCTCTTTTCAGGACCTGCATCAGAATCAACAACGGCGCTAACAGAACCCCGCCAGATCAACTCTCTTTTGTCACTATCTATGAAATCCACAACCAATGTTCCTTCTTCATAATCATATACATTAATCGAACTTCTTGTCCAATATGAACCATATCTGCGGGATGAATAGCCAAAATCAACATCTCTTTTCCACTGTCTTACAAGGTGCAGGGCAATTAAAAAATCGGGATTCTCGGATACCTTACTCAGGCCTTTGTCCGCCAACTGTCTATTAACTGCGTTTTTCACACGTTTGACAATCAATTCATCCACTTGTACTGTTTCAGGAATACTAAACCAGTCAAACGTGTTCAGTTGAGTAAAATCATATTCCATATCGTAGTCATAGTTCACGATGTAAGGAGAACAACCTGTCAGAGTAATTAATGACGCAAGAAAGAGAAACATAATTAAAGTTTTCATAAGCAAGATACCTTAAATATTAATTAGTTCATGACTTTTACAAATTATGCTCCTTATGATACTTTCTATAATGTGCAAATCTCAGATCATCAACTGATTTTCAAATCCGTTGCAATACAGCCCGGAACTTCTCACAATCAACTATCATCTCATTTTGGTCTATTCGATAAGTGGCATTAATCAGATAATCCGTTTTGTTAATGATAAGTGTGTTTCCGACAATTCGATATCGCTCCTCGGTCATCGTCATTGTACCGCCGGGTTCATATCTGGTGGTAACAACCTTTCCATCGGGCCTGAATTCAACCGTCATAGTAGTAAATTCAGGCTTGTTCTCCATAACCAGGCTAATTACTTTCCATTTTGTTCCTGTAAGTGGAGTAGGTTGCGAGAAATCGTGTTCCTGAGCTGCCTTTTTGTCCTGTTCATTGCCGATGATGTAACCGGCACCAGCTCCGATAGCGGCTCCAATTAAGGTGGCTTCGGTATTTCCACCGATTGCCTGGCCGGCCAATGCACCAATACCGGCCCCCGCCGCCGCGCCTGTCTGGGCCCTGGTCTGACAACCCCCGGTTAACACAGTCGAAGCAAAGAGGCATGTGATAAGGATAATATTGGTACATTGTAAATACGCACTTTTACTGATGGTCATTTTGGCCTTTCTCACTTTTAGCCGCCTTTCACAATTTAGTTGTTTCCACTAATTCCGTTGAGATACACGCTATTTTATCTTCGTCTGCCTACTGAACCTCCACCTCGACCACCAGATCGGCTTCTACCATAACTCCACGAACGCTGATAACTTTGCGTACGACTTGTACCGCGCTGGCGGGCTGAACGCTGACGGTCTAACTGTGCCGTAGAGCGTCTGTTATCCGACCAACCACTACGGCTATGCTGCTGCCATCCATTTTGTGTTCGGCGATGCACATTGCCATTACGGTCGGCATAAACGTTATTTCGACGCGCGGGCGTTACTGCAGGTCTGGCAACACCGGGTGTACCTGTACCAGGTCTTACACCTGGTCGCCCGACTCCTGGTGTACCTACACCCGGACGTCCAACTGCCGGACGAGCTACGCCGGTTGCAGCCGGGCGCGCCGCGTAGATATTTCTGTTTACATTGATATTGCGATTCACATTGATATTGCGGTTAATGTCTACATCCACATGTCGATAGCCTACCCGCCATCCTCCGTAATAGCCTCGGCGTCCAACTGCAACGCCCCAGTTTCCTGTATTTGGATTATAACGAACTGCAACTCCATAGGTAGTCGGCCTGGGATAATATACTCTCCTGTACCATCCGCGATAAACGTAACCGGTACCATAAACGACTGTTCCGCGATACACATAACAGCCAACATATCCCGGTGTATAGCCGACATAAACGACACTCGGTGTATAGCTATAGACATAGACGTACTTTACGTGGTAAACAGGGCAGCTTGGGGGAATTGTGTATATCGCCTGTGGTACAGCTACGCATACTACCCACGGCCCCTTTGGATTGTCTGCAACAAACCATACACCCTCATGACAGCAATAGTAGTTATTGCCGTAACGGATAACAGAATAAGGAGTGTTAACAGCATAATACATGTCTGTGTCTTGAATCTTTACAAATTTCGGGTCACCATCATAGACTACCACAACTTTGGCTTCGCTGCGTTTGATAGTGGCAGTTTGCGGTATGTGAGTCTCGAGCACCGCCTCTTGTGCCTGTTGTGTACCTGCAACAATAGCCAATACATGACTTTTGGCAGAATCAGCAGGGATCTTCGAAAAGCTTTTTGGAAGTTTATCGTGTTTTTCGTCAGCAGAAGTGGCACAGGAT
>JABAHP010007429.1_pt1 | contig 11770 bp, 7 predicted proteins | sample 7062081 | NCBI WGS metagenome assembly JABAHP01 (sample SAMN14534357, study PRJNA622989) | marine sediment metagenome | biome: marine biome [ENVO:00000428]; feature: marine pelagic biome [ENVO:01000023]; material: deep marine sediment [ENVO:00002113] | place: India: Gulf of Kutch | collected... | reverse complement strand
CAAACCATGATTTTCGGCAACATGGGAGACGATAGTGCCACCGGTGTGGCCATGACCCGCAATGCGTCTACCGGCGAAAAACAGATCGAAGGCGATTACCTTATGAATGCCCAGGGTGAAGATGTGGTGGCCGGCATAAGGACACCAAAACCGGTAAAGGAACTGAGAAAGGATATGCCTGAGGTCTACCGGGAACTGGAAAATCTGCGACATACCCTGGAGGATCACTATAGGGAGGTGCAGGACTTCGAGTTCACCATAGAGAAGGGGACACTTTATTGCCTGCAGACCAGAAACGGCAAGATGAATGCCTCCGCCTTTATCAAGACCTCCATAGATATGGTCAATGAAGGGCTGATCACAGAAAAGCAAGCAATCCTCAGAATTCAGCCGGATATGCTTGCTCAACTCCTCCATCCAAGACTCGATCCCCAGGCAGAGGTGGAGGTCCTGGCACAAGGATTACCCGCGTCTCCCGGGGCTGCATCAGGGAAGATGGTGTTCGATGCCGACCGCGCGGAGAGCAAGGCAAAGCTGGGTGAAAAGGTCATCCTGGTGAGAGAAGAGACCAAGCCAGATGATATTCATGGTTTTTTTGCATCCCAGGGGATCCTCACCAGCCGCGGAGGAAAGACCTCCCACGCCGCTGTTGTGGCAAGGAGTATGGGAAAGCCTTGTGTTTCTGGTTGCGAGGCGATCGTCATCAATGATTTGGCAAAGGAGGCGGTGATTTCGGGTGTAACCCTCAGGGAAGGGGACATGATCACCATCGATGGGAGCACCGGGAATGTTTACCAGGGCGTGGTTCCCACCATAGAGCCGGAGTTTGTTGAAGACCTGCTGGTGTTGCTGGAGTGGGCAGACGATATCAGCACATTGAAGGTGATGGCCAATGCAGACACCCCTGATGCCGTGGCCAAGGCAAGAAAGTACGGGGCCGTGGGCATCGGGCTTTGTCGAACAGAGAGGATGTTCAATCAACCGGAGAGGCTCCCCATTGTCCAGGAAATGATCTTGGCCGAGACAAAGGAGGAAAGGGAAAAGACCCTGGATCGTCTCCTGCCTTTCCAGAGAGAGGATTTCAAAGAGATTTTTCGCATCATGGACGGGTACCCCGTAACGATAAGGCTCCTGGATCCCCCGATTCATGAGTTTTTGCCGTCCGGAGAGGACCTGGTAGAGGAGATAGACCATTTGAAGAGATTACGGGAAACAGTGAACGGGATGGCCAACCTGCCTGACACCCTGAAACTGCTGGATCCTGGACTTCATAAGCGATATGCGGCCAATCTTGAAATGATTACTCAGGGTTTGGAGGAACTCAAAGACAGGCATCTGGCAGAAACCCTCATAGAATCCAAAGAGGCCATGCTTCAAAAGGTGAAGGCCCTCTCTGAGACCAATCCCATGCTGGGTCACCGGGGGGTCAGGCTGGGGATCACCTACCCAGAGATCTACGCCATGCAGATCAGGGCCATCCTGGAGGCTGCCGCAGAGTGCGTTAAAGAAGGTATACAGGTTGCCCCTGAAATCATGGTCCCCCAGGTGTGTACCCTTCAGGAATTGAAGTGGGTCCACGGCTATGTGACTGAGATTCACAAGGCGGTGGAAGGGCAATTCAAAACCAAAGTGCCGTACAAATTTGGAACCATGATCGAGGTGGTAAGGGCCTGCATGCGTGCGGGTCGGATCGCTGAATTGGCTGAATTTATGTCCTTTGGGACCAATGATCTGACACAGTCCACCTTTTCATTCTCCAGGGAGGACGCGGAAAACAAGTTTCTCCCCCTTTATAACGAACGCGGCATACTGCAGCACAATCCCTTCGAGGTTTTGGATATCAAAGGGGTGGGACGTTTGATGATGATTACCATTGAGTGGGCCAGAAAGACGAGATCCGATATGAAGATCGGGATTTGCGGTGAGCAGGGAGGGCATCCTGACGCCATTCGTTTCTGTCACCACGTCAATCTGACCTATGTCTCCTGTTCTCCGCCGAGAGTCCCCATAGCAAGGCTGGCGGCAGCCCACGCCAAATTGAAAGAAGCGGAGTATAGTATCGCATAGCCGATTTTGGACTGCCGATTTTGGATTTGAGGAACCTTGTCTAGGGATCTGGATGGCGGATAAGCACGTGGGGTCATTGCGAGCCCGTAGGGCGTGGCAATCTCGCTCTCTAGGACCTGTAATGAGATAATTCATAGAGTCTCTGACCCAGGTGGGAGAGCTTTTCAAGGGCAATGGAAGGATCCTCAGAGGAATCTGTCTGGGACTTCATAATGTTTTCCTTAATAAAGGTTATGGCGTTTACATAGTTGAGCCGAGAGAGGGCTCCTATGTGGTCTACGAGCCCCAGCTTATGGAAACGCTTTCCCAGGTACTCCATGTTCTTTACGTTGTCCCATCCCTTTCCCCCTTTGTTCTGTCCTTGGCCAATGGATTTGGCGGCAATCCAGTAAGATTCCAGAAAGGTCTTGGCCAGAGCAGCCCAGATGGGAAGTTTGTCAAACCCAAGTTTCGTGATTTTGTATCCCATGGTCCTTTCAGCCGGTGTGAGGAACCTTGAGGCCAGGAAATACTCAGTCAGAGAGATCACCTTCTTCTCTAGTGCCTCATCGCCATCAAAAACGAACTCGCTCTCAAAAAGACCTCTCAAAAAGGCATAATCCACAACGATGGACTCTAAGGTCTTTACCTCCTCCTGGCCTGTCAAAAGCGATATGGCCACAAAAGAATGTGGGATAAAAAAGTGAATAATGCTGTTTTTGTAATACTCCAACTCCAGTTTCTTTTCTTCCTCCACATAATAAAAGGTCTCCTCTTCTCTCTCCGCACCCTCTAGCAAATCCACAACCTTCCAACCAATCAAAAGGGAAAGAGTTTCTTGCACCGCATTTTCTGGATCAGCCAGAGTATCCGCCATGGGCGCGTCAGATGCTTTCAGAAAGTCCAGGAGGCTTTTTACTGTGTCAAAAAGCTCAGAGAGAAGAAATCCCCGTGGATGATTGGCTAAAATGGCAGTGGCCACAAGAGAGAGGGGCGTAACAAGAGAGACCGCATTGATGGACTGGACCAGATGGTAGGCCAACTTGATTTGGGATTCCTTTTCTGCTTCTTGCCCGATAGAGAGATATTCTTTCAATGAAAGGGGGTGGCTGAATCGTATATAAATCTTTCCATACCTTCTTTTCAGAAAGCGTCTCGCTGTAAGGAGTTGTTGTAAGCTCTCCTGTTTTTTTTCGCCCCCACCAAGCTCTTTGAGATAGGATTTCTCCTCAATGATTCTGTCGTAGATAATGGAAATAGGCACAAAGATAAGGTCATCACAAAACCCCTCCTCGTAGGCCTTAAGAAGGATGGCAAGGAAACCTGTTTTGGGCAGCACCAGTTTGCCATTGCGGCTTCTGCCACCCTCGATAAAAAACTCAATGGGATGTCCCTCTTGAAGAAGTGCTTTAATATACCTGACAAATACCTCCGAATAGAGTCTTGCTCCTGTAAAGGAGCGGCGTATGAAAAAGGCACCACACTTTCTGAAAATATGACCCATGGGCCAGAAGGCAAGGTTTTTCCCCGCGGCTATCCTGGGGATGTGCATGTGATGATCGTGGAGCACCTGGGTGAGGATGAGATAGTCGATATGGCTTTTGTGCGACGGGACATAGATGACAGGGCCCCTTCGTGCCCATTCCCTGACCCTGGCCAGGCCCGCCATGTCCACATCTACGCCCTCAAAGATCCTCTTCCAGACCCAGTTTAAACCCTTTCTAACAGATAGGGCGTATGTCATGTTAAAATCTGCAGCAATCTCGTCAAAGTATTCTCCAGCTTTCTTTCTTTCCCGTCTCAAGCGTTTTGGATTTCCATCGGACACCTTTTCGATCTTCTGCCTTACCCCTTCATCCATGAGCACGATCTCTTTGATCTGTTGCCTCGATTTCATGATGGGTCCCAAGATGACCCTCTTCTGTCTATCAATGCTCTCTATGAGCATCTGTCTGACCTCCAAGGACATATCATGGAGCGGTCTGCCATCAGGCTGATCTTCCAGATAGGCCTTCAGGTTCAGGGGACGGCCAAAATCGATAAAGGCCCGGCGATTGTGCCGAAAGAATAGGGCCATCTTTCTAATGGCCCCTGGCTTGTCTTTGAACCCAAAAAAGAGGTTTCTCAGGCTTGTATAGTCCTTTTCCGGGGTTTTCTTGTAGAGGACGAGCTGAGGGACAATAAAAATGGGCCGATCCATCCTCTTCTGCGTTTCCAGGAGAAAATGGATGTGGTCCTGTTGCGCATGGACAAAATGTCTCGCAAAACCCTTTGGATCAACAAGAAAGATGAGGGAAGGTGTCCTGTCCCGGATGGCCTCTCTGAAAAATCCTGATGTGTATGGATCGGGTAGATGGCCGTGTCGGATGAGGGAGGAGAGTTGTGAGAAGGAGACTTTCAAAAAGTGCGTAAAGGGTAATAACATGGATATGTTAAGGTCAAAGGCTATTTTTGGGTAGGGTATCCGTCTCCTTCGAAAGTTGTAGTGATAGAGGAGGTAGTCCAACCGCCCCCTGTACTTGATCGCATACACCACGGTGCCCTCTTTCTGCATCAGCCTCAGGTCTTCTTTCATGGTCTCATCAATACTGACTCTCTTGAAAAGCCTGTAGAGGAACCAACCCAGAAAGAATCCCGGCTTATGATCAAGGACGTAGGGATAGTGGATTTTCCTTTTAGAATACTCCATGGATGCTAACCATTTCCAAATAGGCGGGGGGAATGTTTAATAATGTTCAATNNGTTCTTTGATGCGTTATTTGGCCGGTCATTTTATGCAACGCTGTGGTAGATTATCTCCCAATCTAGAGAGGAATTGAACAAAAAAATCCAAAAAACGCTCGCAGAATTGAAAAGATTGATAGAAAATGGGTAGCGAGAAAGTTGTGTTGACAAAAGAAATTGTATGTTTAAGAATATCCCCTCAATTTCAATCATCATAGATCGAGGGAGGATGTCATGTTCAAACCCATGGTCGTATCTGGCTTAACCGTAGATCCCCTTACCAATAGTCCTATCGTGATTCTGAAAGAGACTGACGGCGAAAGGACCCTGCCCATCTGGATAGGGTTGCTCGAGGCTACTGCTATTGCCAGTGAACTGGAGGGCATCAAATTCTCCCGGCCCATGACCCATGATCTCCTCAAGAGTATCATGGATATGATGGATGTTGAGGTGAACAAGGTGGAGGTCTGCGATCTTAAAAATAATACCTATTACGCCTTGATCCACATGACCCATGGGGATAAAGAGATTTCAATTGATGCCAGGCCAAGCGATGCACTCGCCCTCTCCCTGAGGATGAAGGCGCCCATCTTTGTATCAGAAGAGGTCATCAGCAAATCCAAACAAGTCGATCTCTCAGCAGAGGCAGAGGACACATCGGAACAGGGAAAAAAATGGCAAGACATCCTGGAGAAGCTGAATCCAGAGGATTTTGGAAAATATAAGATGTAAAGTGCCTAAAATACTTAAAGTGTGCTAAAATGCCTAAAGTTGAAAATTTTTCTCCAGCTTTAGGCATTTTGATTTATTTTTTTTCAATTGCCACCTTTCCGGCCTGTAGCCAAGGAAGCGAGGCCGCAGGGCCAAGCGAGCCAATCATGATCGATCTGCATACACATACACTGTTCAGTGATGGGGTACTCATCCCATCAGAGCATGTAAGACGATTTGAGTCCTTGGGGTATTCCGCGGTCGCCATCACAGATCACGCCGACACCTCCCTCTTGGACTTCACCATTCCCCGAATCGTTCAGGTGGCCGAGGAACTCAACCAGGTGCAATCCGTAAAGGTCATACCTGGTATAGAACTTACCCACATCCCACCAGATCTGATCGACCCCCTTGTGAAGCGGTCGAGAGAGCTGGGCGCCAAGTTGGTTTTGATTCACGGAGAAACTATTGTGGAACCTGTGGCTCCAGGTACGAACAGAGCCGGTCTGGAGGCAGCGGCGGATATGATCGTTCATCCCGGCCTGATAACCAAGGAAGAGGCGAAATTGGCCGCTGAGAAGGGTGTCTTTTTGGAGATCTCTGCTAGGGCAGGGCACAGCCTTACTAATGGGTATGTGGCCAGGTTGGCAAAAGAGGTGGGGGCCAAACTCATCCTGAGTTCTGATGGCCATGCCCCAAGAGACTTCATGACAAAAGAATTTGCGAATAGAGTGGTTGAAGGTGCAGGGCTTCCGCCCGATTCACTCTCCGCACTACTGTCAAATGCCCGCCAGTTGGTGAAAAAGATCGGATATTAGTCTCTCTCCCTACCTTGATTATTCAGCGAAAATAAGCGAAAATAATATGCTCAAAGCGGCTAATATGTTTTAAGGCCATACCCCTTTTCTTCCTCCGGCTTCCGGCTCATTGAGTCTACAGCTTGGAGAAACCGCAGGCCCTATTGGCCGGAGGCAAACCTTATCTATCGCCGCAGAGGGGGGTGGCATTTTTTTTTGCAGTGTATGTATGGATATGCCGAGCCAAAAAAAGAGGAAACGCCTATTTAATATATTGGGCATAGCCGTCGTGTCCCTCTGGTTGGTCATGATCGGCCACCTTGTGAAGAAGCTCCACTTCAAAGCAGAGGGAACCTCAGTGGCTTCCAAGCACGTGGCGGGTAGCATTGAGTCTCCCCAACGTGATTGGAAAGAGATCTATCTCAAAGATAAGAAAGTGGGATACACCGTGAGCCTCATCAAGCCCTTTGATGGGGGATATTTAGTGCAAGAGGAGGTTTTTTTGAGACTAAATCTCATGGGCTTGGCCAGCGGTGTATACACAGCCACACAGTGCCAAGTGGATAATAATTTCCTGTTAAAGAGCTTTAATTTCAGCATGAGCTCTGGCGTTGTTAGATTCAATTTAACGGGAAAGGTGGAGGGTGACGAACTTGTGCTGCAGAGCGCAAGGGGTAAGGCCAAGAGGACACAGAGGATTAAACTATCCGCTCCACCCATGATGGGGTCCTGTGTGGGCTATTTTTTGAAGTCCAGGAAGATCAGGGTAGGGGAGGAATTCAAGGTGCCCATCTTCGATCCTTCCACCACGGCCCAGAAGGAGGTGGTCGTGAAAGTGGTGGCACGTGATCCCATCACCATTAACAGGATCAAGTACAACGCCTACCGCTTGGAAACGGAAATGTGGGGCAAGGTGATCACTTCCTGGGTGGATGAGAGCGGCACCACCCTGAAAGAGAAAGGGTTCATGGGGTTTACCATTGTCAAGTCCAGTGCGGCCGCTGCACCCCTGGATATGGATGAGCAAGGGGAAGTGGATTTTTATGACGCGGCCTCAATCAGCGTGGAAAAAAGGTTGCCTGAGCCCTCCCGGGTGAAGTATCTGAAACTCCAGGTTGATGGCCTCAGCAGCGCTTCCCTTGACCCAGATGTGTTGGGTGGGGGGCGACAGCACTTTCATGAAGGCACTCTGGAGATATCCAGAGAGTCATTACCTTCTCGTGCCCCTTATACGATTCCATACCCTGACCAGGGCGACGGGATGAAGCCCTTTCTGAAATCGGAATTCAATATTGAAAGCGATGAAAAGGAGATCATAGAAAAAGCCAGAGCCATCTCCGGGACAGAGAAAAACCCCCTGACGGTGAGCAAAAGGCTGTCCACCTGGGTTTATCATCACCTGGAGAAGAGGCCTGTGGTGAGTATACCTAGCGCTTTGGAGGTTTTGAAAACAGGGGTAGGGGACTGCAATGAGCACGCCACGCTGTTGACAGCTCTGCTTAGGGCCTCAGGGATCCCGGCCAGGCTCAGCATTGGACTGGTCTACACCCGAGGAAAATTCTTCTACCATGCCTGGACAGAAGCCTATGTGGGCAAATGGGTTTCCATGGATGCCACAGTCAATCAAATGCCTGTTGATGCAACCCATGTTAAACTGGTGGAAGGAAATCTGGATAGACAGGCGGAGATCGCTGGCTTGATAGGCGAACTAAAATTGAAGGTTTTGGATTATCGCTATGATTAAGTTGAATAATTTAACCAAATTGTACAGGGGATTTAGGGCCGTTGATAACCTCAACCTGCAAATCAAAAAGGGGGTCATTTTCGGATTCCTGGGCCCAAACGGTGCAGGCAAAACCACCACGATCAAGATGATGGCCGGTGTTTTGAAACCCACGGAGGGACAAATCCTCATCGATGGCATAGATATAGACCATGATCCATCCGAGGCAAAGCGACGCATCGGTTTTGTGCCTGATCAGCCTTTTGTCTATGAAAAACTGACTGGTCGGGAATTCCTCCAGTTTGTAGCCGGGCTATATGGTCTAAATCACTCACAATCCCTTAATGGGAACATGACCCAGTTGCTTGAGCTTTTTGAGTTGAGTCATTGGAGTGATGAACTCATAGAGAGTTTCTCTCATGGCATGAAGCAAAGGTTGATTATGTGTTCTGCGTTGCTTCATGAGCCCAAGGTGATCGTCGTGGATGAACCCATGGTGGGCCTCGACCCCAGGGCCGCAAGACTTGTGAAAGACATTTTCAGAGACCAGGCACAAAAGGGCAGAACCATCTTTATGTCCACCCACTCCCTGGAAGTAGCCCAGGAAGTCTGCCAGGAAATCGCCATCATACAGGCGGGAAAAATTATCGCTACAGGAACGGCGGAGGACCTTAAAAGGCAGGCGGGCGTGGGTGGCAATCTGGAAAATATTTTTTTGAAACTCACAGAGGGTGGGACGGTCGCTCATGAGAAATCTCTATCTTCTTCTTAGCCCAAGACTTCTTGGCTTTAGAAACGGCCTCGCCAGATCCGCCTCTCGAGCACGAAAGAAGGCCCTTATCATGGCCTTTGTCGGGCTCTGTTTCTGGGCCGGGATGTTTGTCCTCTCTTGCCGCGTACTCATCTATTTCCAATCTGTTGAGGTGATAGGGGATCTGCTGGCACACCACCTTCTTTCAATGGTCCTCCTGACTTTTTTTTCACTGCTGATCTTCAGCCACATCGTAACGGCCCTTTCAAACCTCTATCTCTCTAATGACCTGCAACTCTGCCATTCCATGCCGACCCATCTGGAAGAGCTCTTTCTTAGCCGGTCCGTGTACACCCTCGTTGACAGCTCCTGGATGGTCGTCATTTTTGGTCTCCCTGTGATGATGGCCTACGCCTACGTCTATCGCCCTGGTCCAGGCTATTATTTCGCAGTGATGCACATGGGTTTAGCTGTAGCCATTATCGCGGCGGGCATCGGTATTCTTTTCACCATGATTATCGTTCATATCTTCCCTGCAAGGCGGACAAGGGACATCGTCATGCTCCTGGTCATATTCCTGATTGCTGGTCTCTATTTGATGTTCCGATTTCTGAGACCCGAGAGATTGGTAGACCCGGACGCCTTTTTCAGTATCATGCAGTATTTGAGCGCCCTGAAGGCCCCTGACTCGCCTTATCTGCCCACCCACTGGGTCACAGAGACCTTGTGGGAGTATCTGAGCGGGTCTGGCAGCAAAAGCCATCTGTTTGGAACACTGTTTGTCTGGTCCACAGCCGCCTTTCTTGTCGTTATTAACATATGGGTCGCTCAGGCCCTCTATTTTGAGGGCTTCTCCAAATCACAAGAAGCCAAGAAGAGAAGAAGAGGTGGGAACACCTTCCTAGATTTGCTCATGAAATTATTTACAAAGCCGATGGGGCGTGATCTGGGCTCTGTTATTAACAAAGATATCCGCACATTTTTTCGGGATAACACCCAGTGGTCTCAACTGCTTCTACTCGGCGCCCTTGTCGTTGNNGTCCTGCCATTGGATCGGAGTCCCATCCGCATAGAATTCCTTCAGAATGAAATCGCTTTCCTGAATATGGGTCTTGCAGGTTTCGTGCTTTCTGCTGTGTCGGTGCGTTTCATATTTCCCGCCGTCAGTTCTGAGGGAGGGGCCTTCTGGATTATACGCTCCTCCCCCCTTCCCATTAAACGATTCCTCTGGGGTAAATATGCCTTTTACATCCTGCCCATGCTCATCCTGGGTGAGGTACTCATTATAATTACCAACTTTCTCCTCAATGTGACCCCTTTTATGATGGTCCTATCCTCATTGACCATGCTTCTGGCTATTTTCGGCATTGTCGCCCTTGGGATCGGGTTTGGGGCCCTCTACCCTAATTTCAAATTTGAGAATATCGCCCAAGTAGCCACAGGCTTTGGGGGCGTCATGTACATGATTGTGAGTGTCATATTCATGGCCTTAATTATCGTTCTGGAGGCAGGACCTGTCTATGTCATATTTATGGCCAACGCGAAGGGGGTAAGCCTCACCGGGCTTCAGTGGCTCTTTATCATCCCTTCTTTTGCGGTCGTGTTGATTATTGGTATACTCACGGTTTACAAGCCGATGAAGATGGGTTTAGAAGCACTCAGTCAATATGAGTAAAACTTGATTCTGGATCCGACAACCCAACATTCCATCATTCCAGGCTTTGCCTATGTCTCACTTTGAATATATCGGCAATCTTCACATTCACTCCCTCTACTCTGATGGCGGCGGCAACATCGCGCAGATAGCCCGTTCAGCCGCCAAGGTTAATCTGGATTTTCTCTGCCTCAATGACCATGATTACCTGACCGATTCCCTACATCTGGAAGAGGAGGGCTTCTATGAAGATGTCTTAGTGCTCACTGGATTGGAAATCGGGGGTCGCGATCACCACTATTTGGCTTATGATTTGAAAAACATGGTCAAGAGCCACGGCCTCGGACCCCAGGAGGTCATTGATCAGGTTAATGAACAGGACGGATTCGGTTTTCTGGCCCACCCCTTTGAGAAGGGTATGCCCTTTAGCGAAAACTCGGTGGCCTATACCTGGAACGATCTCTCGGTTGAGAGATATACGGGCATTTGTGTATGGAATTACACCTCCCGCTGGAAAGAGCGGGTTAAATCTGCCCTTCATGGTCTGTTCCTCCTCACCTTCAAAAGCCTCAGCCTCAAACCTCCGAGTCAGAAAACGCTGGCTTTCTGGGATGATGCTTGTCGCCACAGGCGGGTGGTGGCGGTTGGAGGATCAGACGCTCATGGTTCCACCTTTAGATACGCCTTGATCAACTTCAAGCCCCTTTCATATGACCATCTACTCAGGACGGTCAGCATCCATATACTTCTGGACACTAAGATGTCAAAGGACTTTAAAGAGGCGAAGGAGCAAGTGTACGGGGCCATGCGAGAGGGCCGATTATTTATCGCCCATGAGAAAATCTGCTCTGCCCGGGGCTTCCGCTTCTCTTTCCATTCCGATGCAGGATCACGCCTGGTTATGGGAGAGGAAGCGCCTTATCAGGCTGGGGATTTCGCGGTGAGTTTGCCCCATGCTGGAGAGATCAGGCTTTTGAAGGATGGAAATCTGGAAAAGAAGTGGCGAAGCAGGGAGGTGGTCTACAGAGCCCCGGATCGGGGTGTGTACCGCATTGAGGTGTACCGCTATGTTTTCCCTTTTGGCTGGCGCCCCTGGATTTTCTCCAACCCCATTTATCTCCGCTAACCCCACGCAAGATTTCAACAACCCGCGTAGGGCCCGCCACCGTGCCGGCCTTTTTAGGACGGGGAAATCACCTTGACACAAGTCTCTTAGAATATTAAAAATCATAACAAAAATTCCTTCATTCCCACCACTTCATTATTCCATTTTTCCATTATTCCAAGTTCGGAGTGAAGCGAAGCAAAGATTTAGCCTGGGTGGCGGAATTGGTAGACGCAAGGGACTTAAAATCCCTCGGTAC
>JABAHP010001130.1_pt10 | contig 11772 bp, 10 predicted proteins | sample 7062081 | NCBI WGS metagenome assembly JABAHP01 (sample SAMN14534357, study PRJNA622989) | marine sediment metagenome | biome: marine biome [ENVO:00000428]; feature: marine pelagic biome [ENVO:01000023]; material: deep marine sediment [ENVO:00002113] | place: India: Gulf of Kutch | collected... | reverse complement strand
TGAGGTATATTTTATAAAATATTTTTTAGGTGAGGTTAATAATCACCACCATCTAAAATATCAAATTCTGCTAGAACTCTTACACCTGTTACTGATCCTACAACACCATCATCAGTGGTGTCAGTACTTCTAATAACAATATCATTAAGTTCAGTTGCCCAACCCCTATTAGCGTATCCTGTTCCTGAAGTATATTCTGTTAAATCAGGAGTATCTTGTGCGGTTAAACCAGAAAGGTTTTGCATTCTAACTATATTGTATCTAACATCCCCCGATACACCATTACCATCTTGAATTGTCCAACCTGCGTTTACAGAAGTTACGTTAGTATTTCCTGTTGGGTTGTAGTTTAAGATGACATTATTATCCTCAATATATAACTCACTCGTAAATGCAGATATACTAGTACCTAAGACAGTTAAATCACCATTTATTGTGACATCATTAGTAACGTCAATATTACCAATAGTCATAGTATCTAATGTATCATCATACTCGAATCCTGCCTCAGTAGTTAACGTACCTGACCCATCAGTATAAACGATTCTATTAGCACCTAAGTTAGAAATTGTTAACCCTGTTGCTGATAGGTTACCCGCAAATACATTCCATCTAAATGAAGGGGAACCAATATCTCTAGTTAAGTCAGTGTCAGGTAAAACATCAGAATGGATAACTGTATTACCTGATGATACAGGTATAAAGATAAAGTCACCATTTGTTCCTGACATTGTAAAATTACTTCCATCATCTTCTAATGTTGTAGTTGTTGTACCAATTCTTACTCTCCTAACCCATAATTCATCCCATCTTTGTCCTTCTGCACCCAAATCATATGTTAAGTGTTCACCAGGTAGGATGTTACCCCAAGACGTTGTTGTTCCTGTAATATCTAAATTATCATTTACGACAACATTACCTGTTGAGTTAGCCAATTCACCTTGTAAATCTAAGTTACCTGTATTTGTCATACCAGTAACTGTATTGATTGTTGCAGTTAAATCAGGTTGCCCTTCATTTCTACTAATAGTAAATGTATTAGCATTATCATATGTGAAAGCGGTTACGAATGTATCATTAACATCTAACCCCGATAAATCTATTGTGTTACCAGTTATTGTACTATCGTTGTAATCTAATTCAACCGTTGACCCATTAAGTGTACCTCCTGTTACATATGCGTTTTCTGTTACAATGAAGTAAGGTGCGCCTGCAGGTGTTACATTATAATCTAATTGTGCTGATTGTGTTGGGGTATTATTATTTGCTGGTGTTAATGTATTACCTGTAACATATATATCCGTTTGACTGAATATATTAAGTAAATCTGTCCCACCACTTAACAATGTACCACCATTAATTGTGTTTGCAGTTAAAGTACCATTAACAGTTAATCCAGTAACTGCGTTAATTGTTGCGGTTAGATCAGGTAAACCTTGATTTCTACTAATTGTAAATGTATTCGCATTGTCATAAGTAAATGCAGTTACAAATGTATCAGCAGTAGAAACAAAGGTAGATAAATCTAATGTATATGCAGATAATGAATCATTTCTGTCGAAATAGGCGATTGAACCATTTAATGTTGCACCTGTTGTAAAATAATCTGTTACACCTGTAATATCAACATTAGGTTTACCCTCATTAAGTGTTAGTGTGATAGTATCAGTTGACTGATTATATGTCCCTCCTGTTACGTATGAATCAACCCCTTGTATTGAAGAGATGTCTGCTAAAGTAAATCCATTGGTTGTACCTGATAAAAATTTACCAGCTAACCCTGCACCTGATATACCTTCGTATTGGGTTATTCTATTTCTTAATCTTAAATCATAAAGATTAGAACCTACTTCGAAAAAGTTAGCAGTTGTTCCTGTCCCTGCAGGTGTCCATTCGTTTGTTGACGTTGTAACACCCGAAAAGTACATTATACCATCTGCAGTGTTTACAATACCTTCTCCACCTAATAGTGATGATGGTAAAGGTCTATTTACGATATCACTATTCTTAATTATTAATCTTGTACTTCTTGTTGCCATTTGTTGTTTTTATTTATAAATATTAATTATTATTAAAATGTTCCACCATTTAGTAAATCATCTTGTATTATTGAATTATCTGCAGTTATTATTCTTGAATTACTTTGACTATCTAAACCTAAATCTAAATTAGGTGTTATCACTCTATCAGTGGAAGTCCATACTGTCGATGTTCCACTAATTGTGTTTACATCTCTAAATCTTCTTGTTGGTGTACCGATACTTTTGGTGTCACCTGTTGTCGGTACTATACCATCAGGTATTACTATAATACTATCATTTATTGTGACTGCAGTTAAACACGGATCAATATTATCGACATATAAAGTAGCACCACTACTACATACATTCAGATCACCATCAATAGTTAACCCACTTATAGTTATACCACTAAAACTATCTATCGTAGTTGTTACATCAGGTGCACCTTCTGTTAATTCTAAAGTTAAAACATTGTTAGTAAAAGTTGCTGCAGAAACATATGTGTCACCAGATAAACCACCACCCCCAGTGCTAATGACATAATTTTTAATTATATTAGTTTCATTGCAAGAACTACTTCCGCCACAAGCTTCACTCATATCAACTTACCAATTAAAGAGATTTTTGATTCATCACTAGTATCCCTAATGAAGTCAAACCTAATCTCATCACCATTATTTACAGAAAATGGTAAAGTTTTAGTTATACCATTTACTTTTATTGTATAAATATTTATATTCTCTGTCTTATCTAAATTATAAATAGCGTCAACTTCAGAAGTATGAGTATAAGTTGATACATTTCTTCCAAAACAAAAGTTTAATCTAATAGTTTTAATGTTTTCATCAATTTCTACAGATTTTTGCACTTTAGGTAATTTAGGTGTCATAATTTCAGTCATCACTAATGCCCTATCAATTGCAGGTGTCACTTCGAAATCATCTTCATCTAAAATATAACCTTTAAGTAACATAGAATAATTTTGAACATAATATCTTCTACTATCTAAATTATTAATCTCACTTTCATCACCAATACTTTCTAATTCTAGTGGCATTGGGTGACCATTAACTCTAATGTAATGTTCTAATGGCGCAAAGGTTTTTATAATCTTTCTATTCAACTTATTTAAATCCCTCATTCTATTACAGAATAATCTAACCTCATACTGCATATCAACAGGATATGGTTGTGGTATTTTGTAGATATCGACACCTTTTCTATTTCCATCCCAATTAGGTACCTTCATATAAGTAAAAGTAGGTACACCAGGAATATTCTTAAAGGGTCCTTGATTTGTACCTTGTTGTGCCTCAGGTTTCCTAATAATTGTAATGAAAGGAATCTTTATATTCTCAAACTGATTAGTATGTTTCCACACCTTACTAAATTCTGCCCATCTCTGAATCGATAAGAACACTACAGGGACTTTTTCACCATTTAATGTTAAATCCAAACCATTCTCAACAAAATTAACAAAAGCTTTATCCATATCTTCGTGTAATACACTCTTAGGGAGATATGTACCATTATCTGCAATATCATCCAATAACTCTTGCCTTCTTATTTCACCTTCATTAGGTGGGTTTAAATTTAAATTTTTCCTATATCCTTTTGGTAATCCCATATTTATAATCCTCTAAATTGATCCTCTGATACTGGAGATGCAACAATTGAACGATAAAATCCTTTATACCCTAAAATTGTATGAGCATTATCATAATTTATTTTACCATCATCCACTACCTCAAAATATTTTATTTGTGTTTCATTAAGTACATACCCAATATAATCACCATACCTTACCTCAACACCCAATTCATCTAAGTGATCTTGATAAACACCCATCTTTACATTACCAAATTCTTGAAAACGTAAACCACCATTAGGGTTATAGTTTTTATTAGTTGGTGCTTCCATATTAAAGTTAACAACTATCTCAACAGGAGGTTTAAACCTAATACTATCAGGTTCAGCTTCACCATAAAGGTCATCTATTTGAGTTTCTTCCCTATCAACTTGATATAAAATAACTTTAATGTTTATATCATTTTCTAACCATTCCCTACCAAAATTCTTTTCCAACTCAAAATCTTCAGCGGAAAAAAACTTATTTACTCTATCTATGGGTATTTTTTTGTTATTGGGCATACTTCTTTTATAGATAAATATTTATTAATGCGAAAAAAATAATTATTATTAAAGATATGTTGGACTTAAAAGATATTAAGGGTAAAAAAGTTGAGAGTTTATTACTTAACTACGAAGGTAATAACCCTTATATAAGATATATAAAGAAACTATTTCAGAATGATAGTGGTTATGTTTTAACCTCATCACAATCTAAATATATAGAAAAATTTCACGATTTCCAACCAATAAAATTAAATAAAATTATCGAGATTACAGAATATTTTGGTGAGAAATTAAAAGAAGATTTTAAATTAAACCATATACCACAAAAAATACTTGTGGATACTGTATTAGCAGATAAAGAAAATTCATATCATATTCTTTGTAAGTTATATAAGAATCAAAAAGAAAATAAGTTGGTTTGGTTACCAAAAACCCAAATTTTTGAAGATATTCTTAAAGAGGAAGTTGATGTTAATATCGATTTCGATAAATATACTGAATTAGATGATAGAGGTTGGAGAGCATTCAAACATCAAGAAGATGGTATTACATTCTTAGTTAAGAATAAGGGGTGTATTTTAGCTGACGATATGGGTTTAGGGAAGACGTATCAATCTATAGTTGCTTCACTAGAGGCAGGTGCTGAAAGAGTATTAATAGTTTGCCCATCCTCACTAAAAATAAATTGGAAACGTGAAATAGAAAATTTTACAGATGATGTTGCAATAGTTAATGGAACATATTGGCAAGAGGCAAGATTCACAATAGTAAATTACGATATTATTAAAAATTTTCACACAGTAAAAAAGAAAAAGAAAAAAGGTGAAGAGGAAATACCTGAATGGAAGATAAGAAGAGAAATAGTAGAGTATGATCCTGATATCATCATTTTGGATGAAGCTCACTACGTTAAAAACCCAAAGAGCCAAAGAGGTGATATCCTAAAAGATATATGTAAAAACTTCTCACCTGAAAGAGTGTGGTTATTAACAGGTACACCTATTGCTAATAGACCAATGGATTACTTCAACTTACTAACACTAATTAAATCCCCTGTTGCAAATAATTGGGTACATTACGCTAAAAGATATTGTGAAGGTAGAAGATTCAAAAAAGGTAGAAGATTTATATGGGTTACTGATGGTGCATCTAACTTAGATGAATTGTCAAAGAAAACTAAGAGTCATATTCTAAGAAGAAAGAAAGAAGATGTTTTAGATTTACCCGATAAATTAGTGACACCTGTTTGGTTAGAGTTAGAAAATGTTGGTGGGTATGAAAGAGTATGGGAAGACTATTTAGAAAAAAGACGTAGAGATGGTAAGAAAGGTAACCCATTCAAAGAATTAGTTGAAATGACTCTATTAAGAACGTTTGTTGCAATGGAAACTGTACCACATAGTATTACAAAAGCAGAAGAGGCAATAGAGAGTGGTAAAAAGGTTATTATATTCTGTAACTTCAGTGATGAAATTGACACATTCTTAAAACATTTTGGTCACAAAGCAGTATGTGTTAGGGGTGGAATGTCTGCAGATAAAAAACAACAGGCAGTAGATAGATTTCAAGAAGACCCAAATTGTATGGTGTTTGTCGGGCAGATAAAGGCGGCAGGTGTCGGATTGACATTAACTGAAGCAGAGGTTGTGATAATGAATTCATTGGATTGGGTTCCAGGTAATCACGAACAAGCTGAAGATAGGGCGTATCGTATCGGACAAAATAAAACTGTTAATATTTATTATATGTTGATTGCAGATACAATCGATGATTTAATGTGGAGAATATTAAATAATAAAAAACGTGTTATCGGAACGATAATGGGTGAAAGTGAATTAATAGAAGAATTTATAAAAAATACAGAAAATGGAGAATAAAGTTATACTATTTACGATGAAAGGATGTCCTTGGTGTACTAAACTAAAGGAACAATTAAATGAAAATAATATTTCATATGATGAAAGAGATGTTGATGATTACTCTGAAATGTATGAAAAATTTGTTAAATTAACTGAAAATGATTTATTACCATCAGTTTTAATTGGTAAAAATGCGTTAGTGCCTGATAAATCATTTAAAACTATAGAGGAGTGTGTAGGGTCTATTCAAACGATCCTTCTGGAGCACGATCGTTAGGGTCACCATTAATATTAAAATTCCAAGAGTTTTCAGAATTATCGTCAATAAATTTAGTTATTCTATTGATAAGATGATCATGCCCATCATAATCACCATCAAATTTACTAAACTGAACACCAAAATCATCTAAAAGAGATTGTTTAAAATCTTCTATCTTTTCTTTCTTTTCTTCATCATCCATAAATTGCATTGCAGATTCAATATCCCTCACCGCAAACATAAGATGTTGTAGTGCTTTATATAGTAAACTAAAAGAAGTGTCAATTCTTTGTTGGTTTAATTCATTGTCCTCTTTTAATATATCAAAAAGTTTCATATTAATAAATATCTTAATATTTATAAAATAAAGACTAAGTATGAATAATTTAAATGATGAAATAAAAGATGAATTATTTACACAGATAAAACATCGTTTAGGTGCACCAATTAGAAGTATTGAATTAGATTGGGATCAAATGTGTTCACTTTTAGCCACTTCTATTGAAGATTATGCAGAAAGAGTACAACAATGGTTAATAGAAAATCAATGGTCATCACTATTGGGTCAAGAGGCTTCAAAAATAGATATTGCCTTTGCATTATCAACAAGGTCATTAGATTTTGAAAGTAAGTTTAGTTATGCGTATTCAAAGTTAGTTGGTTTACAACAAAGAGGTCCGTGGGAATTAAAAAAGGATTATGTAATTATAGAAGAGAATAAACAAGTTTATCAAATTCCTGCAGGTAGAGAGATAAATGAAATATTATGGATCACACCTAATAGTACGGATCACGCACTATATTCATTCGCAGGTTTTGGTGACTATGGATTTGGTGGTGGTTACGGTCAAGTTCCATTCGGTGGATGGGGTACAGGTGGAAATTTAGGTGCAGGTGGTTTCTATGTTTCACCAGCATATGACGTATTACTTAGGGCAGCAGACTTCAGTTTAAAATCAAAAATATTAAGAAGTGAATTAACATATAAGGTAACCGCTGGTCCTGATGGTACAAGGTTATTACATTTAATGCCTATCCCAGGTGGTAGATTAAATTTTAGTGCGGGTATACAAGGTAATTCTGTAGGTTTGGCTGGTAGTAAAGTATGGTATCACTATTATGATGTATCCACTACAGATGAAGATGGTAATGTTATTGTAGATGATGAATTAAGACAACAATGTTTACAAGAGAATGACGATATCATTAAATTACCTAATGAAGTTCCTCTTTCTAAATTAGAGTATGGGGATTTAAATGAACCTACTAAGGTTTGGGTTAGAAGATACCTTACTGCGTTGTTTAAAGAAGCTTTAGGTAGAGTTAGAGGTAAATACTCTGGTGATTTAAAAGTACCTGACGCTGAATTAAAAATGGATTACGAATCATTACTTAATGAAGGTAAAGATGAACAAGCAAAACTTTTTGAAGAGTTAGATGGTAGATTGGAGAGATTAAATAATAAGGAGCAACTTGAAAGAAAAGCTTCTGAAGCAGAAAGTTTAAACAAGTCACTCACTTATAGACCTCTCGGAATGTGGGTAATCTAAGCCACAATATTCATCTACTATATTAAACTCCTCAAACATATACCAAGGAGACATATTCATATTGTTCCAGAAATCCATTTCTTGATCAGTAACTTGTAATAATTCATCTAAATTATCTTGATCACTTTCATTAAATGGCATTCCTGAAGTTAATTCTAATTGAGAGTCAGTAAAGTAATTCCTATCATCAGGTGAAGTAATTAATATTTCATCTCTTACATCAGGATGGAAACACACTAATAATGGTTTAATTCTCTTATTAAACGCATCAATATATCTTTCTACATTGTATTCACCTGTTTTATCAGGTTCATTCTCAATAACATCACTAGGGATTAACTCACAATTAATTATTAATTCTTTTTCCTCTGGATCGAAAGGGAATTCTCCGTGTTCTTCAGTATATCTTTTTATCTTGGTTTTATTCCATTTCTTTTTAGTCTGTACATCACCTTCAGATTTCTTTGTACCTGTATTAACATAATACATTGTTGTACCTAAATCTAAATTAAGATCATGTAGCAACATTAATTCCATATGAGCTTGTTTAGGTAATGGATTACCTGCCTTATTTAGTTGAGTTCTTCTTTTTTCATAATCCTTTCTACTCATTCTAACCCTAGATTTATTAGCAATCTTAGCCAGAGGTATCTCTTGATTATAAAGTCTCTCTATCGTATCGTAATACTCATTTACGAATGATACACCATCACCATCAAGTAACATTCTAATACCTACATCGATAAAGTCTGAAATGTAAGCAGACATCTTTTTAGATTTAATGGTGTTACCCACAAGTTTAACTTCACCATCGATGAGGTCAGCATAATTTTTTCTTGATAGGTTAATCGTTGACTCACATATCTCATCGATACTTAACCCCATTACACCATACATATACTTATCATTGTATTCAGATACTACTGCCTGTAAACCAATATATTCTTTACCCTCTTCTGTAGAATGATGTCTTCCATTAGAAATATATTTAAATCTTTCTACATTATTAGGTATTGAGAAGTTAAAACCATCGGTATCACCTACCAAAGGTTTAAATCCTTTATCATCAAAGAACCTAATCATATGTCTAAGATATTGTCTTCCAGTACAAGTAATCATCTCACCCATATTTGTATCACCCCAAGGGAATACGTTAGGTGCAGAAATACTACCGAACATACCATTATTAAGAATCTTTAAAGGTAATTGTTTCTTATCATAATAAGCTGATTTTTCCATATCACCTTGTTTAGCATAATCCTTTTTAAGTTTCTTATACAAGTTTCTGTTATCGTAGTTATATTGTAATAACCCTCTCATTGCACCTGTAATATCTGCATTGGTGAATATTCCGTGAGTTAATTGTTCTGATGGATATAGACCATCAAAGTCAAACTTAACTACATCCTTAGAATACCCTACCTCCAATAACCTAGATAAACCACCTGTAAAAGGTCTAAGTGGTTCAGTGTGTGGGATACCTATATTTTTATGGTATGACCACCCTAACATTAATAACTTCCAAGTTGCTGCAGTACCCATTGTGGCACTTCTCATATAAGATGTTGGTAATACTTTAGATAAAAGGAAAGTTGCTTGATTAAAGATATTATCTACTTTTTCAGTTTCCCATAAGTCATCGATAAGATATCTTTCGATTATATATTTACCTGTAACCACTTCATAACCCCCATTTTTTATTTTTTCTATATGAGTTTCATTGTATGGTATAAATCTAAACCAATCCCCATTATTGTCATTAAAGTAATACTTACCTTCTTTATCATTCCAAGTCTTAAAGATTTGATCACCTTGCACATATACACGATTTTCTTTTGCTGCCTTAGCATATTTCGTAATATACTTTAGACTCCATTGTTTAATAGAAGAATTAATTGCTTGTGCCCTTCTAACTGCATGTGAAACATCCATAACATTAAATCCCCACATATGTGTTTGATCATAGTATTCCATTTCTGGTCCCATCTTTAGAGTTTGTCTTCTTCTATAGAAAGGTATTTTACCCAAAGTCTTAGCAATAGTTTTAATATCTAAACCAAGTATCTTACATCTTTTAACAATAAAATCCCAGTCAAAGTTTTCAGAGTTATACCCAGCAATTATTGCTGGTTTAATGTGATAGATAACCTTAAAGAATAGTTTAATTGCTTCAGATTCTCTTTCATTTAATAATCTTTCATATTCTTCTTCTGTTAATTTATCTCTGTTTTCAATCTCAACATCAACAACTAACTCAAACCCCATATTGGTTTTCATCCCTATTTGGAATATTCTTGATGTCTCTGGATCAATACCTGTTGTCTCAAGGTCAAAAGAAAACCTTTCAACATCTTCATAATCATCCATACCCTTAAACAATCTTTTTCCTGTCTGTATTAAGAATTGTTCAGTAGGGTTTATTGTTAAGAAGTTACTTCTATTTTCTTCATCGAAAACATCCATACCACCATCCTTAAAGAATTTTAATAAATCCCCATAAGATTTTCTTGTATGAACAATAAACTTATAACCATTCTCTAAACGATCAATCTGTTCACCACCAAGATTAGTAATTAAAGGAGAAATTTTAATACTATACTCCCTCATCTTACTTTTTATAAGTCTTCTATCACCACCATATAATTTACTTACATCAGGTGATTTCATCCATAAGAATGGTTTGAATTTATGTTTTTCGATTCTTTTATTTCCATCAGGTGGGTGAACAATCAAAGACACCTTATTTTCATAATAAGATGACTCGATACCCACAATATATTCTTGTGGATCATACCCCTCTAAGTACTCTTTGATTTCTTCTACGCTTGCGCTCATTTACTTTAATATATCTCACTTTTTAGAAATATAAATATAAAAAAGTAAAATATCAATCTAGAATGTTAACATAAAGATTTTGTCTGATTGGAACGATTAATGTACCACTACCATCTAAGAAAGTAATTTTAAATTGTCCGACATATCTACCTGACTTTTTAACATCTCTTTCTTTCCACTTATAAACAACATAGTATTCAGGTTCATCACAACCTAATACACATTCTTCTTCTTTTAACTCAATTTCCCCATCAGAATTTGCAATAACTTTAACATCAGTTAACTCATCCCACATCGTAAATTTAATGGTTGCATTTTGAATTTTTTCATGGAATCTTCTGAAGTCATTACGACCATCATTAATTAATTCCATTTTTAATATTGGTAGTGTACTATTTTTATTGATGTGAAATTCCATAATTCTTTTACTATAAATATTTGAAAAAATAAANNAAGAAACACCACCTTCTTTGATAGTATGCATGAATTTATAGTTATACAAACCATCAAACTCAAAGGTAGATTGTTTTAGATCAGTAAATCCGTGTTTATCATACTGATACCTTTCTTCACCTAAGAAATCGTGTATCTGATCCATAACCATTTGTGGATTCATTGTTAAATCACCATATCTAACAATAAGTATTCTATCAGCATAACCCATCTTGTATGCGTCATCTAATAACCAAACTGGTCTGGCAACAATCCCACCATCATTGATATATGTTTTAACTCTTGAATCTATAGTAGAAAAATCTGCACCTGCAGCTTCATCTGAATTTTCTAATAGGATTGTGTCTCTGTATCTTTTTTCTATAGACGATACCACTTCGATCGGATCACGATATGTCCATATTACCTTAGTATCTTTATGACTTAAAATTTCATCTAGTAACATTAAATTGGAAGTCCAACCTCTACATTTATCAAACACAACTTCCTTATCACCATAAAAACCATCAATGAAACCTTTAATACCTCTTTTCATAGGCACCATTTGTTCAAGTCTATTATGCGTTTTGAAAGTTATGTTATGTGAGAATGTGCTTCTAATATTCCTTATTACATCTATTAAAGGAGATGTCGGTGTTGCATGAAACTTTGGGTTCATA
>JABAHP010001259.1_pt6 | contig 11774 bp, 9 predicted proteins | sample 7062081 | NCBI WGS metagenome assembly JABAHP01 (sample SAMN14534357, study PRJNA622989) | marine sediment metagenome | biome: marine biome [ENVO:00000428]; feature: marine pelagic biome [ENVO:01000023]; material: deep marine sediment [ENVO:00002113] | place: India: Gulf of Kutch | collected... | reverse complement strand
ACGCCTCAAGCACTATCGCCAGCTTACTCAACATAGATTCTTCGCCAGTAGTACCGGACCTGCCGCTCTGGACATTCTGGATGTGTTTATCTACACTGTTAAGTTTTCTTAAAGCGTCTCTGAATTTTGCCGGCATCGGATTGCCTAACATAACGACCTTGTAATCTTTAGTGAATTTCTTGCGCAGCTCGCTGCGGTATTCGTTTGTTTTCAACAACGGCATTTGAAAATACACTCCCAGAGCAATAAGAAGAAATGTCACCGACACACTTGCGAACTTCAGCGCCTTTTGCATGCGCATCTTCTTGCCCTGATAGGGCATAAAATCGCTTCGGAAGTTTATGCTTTGCGGCCTTTCCAAATGAGCCAAAGCAGCCCCATAGGCAATTACAAAATCAACCGGGTCCGAACAATCAGCCATGCTTTGGGGCCCGGGGGAGACAGCTCCGGCGAAATCAATACCGCTTGCCTCGAAGCCAAGCCTCTCACTGAGTTGGCGATAGTCGACTGAACCGGTAGAGTCGAAAGTCTTAAGACAATTAATCGGTTTTTCATTGTTAAGCAACGCCGTCGTTAGAGACACTTCTCTTGCCAACAGTTCGGCTCTGGCCCGGTTTGAACCGACCAAAAACGTTCGCATAAGCGAGCTTTCTTTGGAGCCGGACGAATCCGGGACAACAAAATAACCGCTCCGGCGGGAAAGAACACCGAACAAAGGATGCGAATCTTCAGGCAAAGACACATTCCGGGATATAAATCTTGACAGACAACTAACATCAGGCTCTACGGTTACAGGATCAATATTATTACTCTGCAAGGAAAGAAGGACGTCGGACAATATTTTGCGCTGTGCCGTAAAAACGCTCAGCTCCGAACCAACCTCATCGATTGAATTTATTTTGAACGCAATCGCGATCTCGCTCACATCGCTGGCAAGGGCCTCCTCCGTATCAAACCTGACGGTCTGACTGATTTGTTTGGGGTCCTTGAAATCACTGTGAACATTATGCTGCATAAACATCGCACAATCCAGTGCCACCGCAACTTCCGAAAATTGCAATTCCCTCTCGGCACAACCCTGGGCAATAAGAGTCGCCAATTCCTGGTGATTCTGCTCTGTTTGCTCCCGGACAGAAACGCTAAAGCAGCCCAGTACGTCGTGGTCCCTGCCTTGTGGACCAAGGCAAACCACAGTGGCTGCATCTTCGCCTAAATAAATTCCCAAGTAGTTTTTAGCTTCCAATTTGGGCAAACTCCTAAAAAACGTATCACATAATGCGCCTTTTATACGATATACGGTGCGCATTACTCACGACGAATACTCAGCCGGAGATAACGGCAATTCGTCGTGCTTTTTGACCTTCCTTTGCTACACCTATAACGGCCGTCGCTTCTGCAACGCCAACGGTTGCTGTGACTTTAATACTAAAAACACTGCTGACAGTGGTAATATACTTCTCACACTTTTCAACCGCTACAGAATACCTAAACATTTCCCGTCTCAATTCCTCTATATCGGTAAAAGGCTTTATGCGTCTTCGCTGTATTATTTCTTCCGCTATCTGGTCGGCGTCGCCGCCGAAGATAAAAGCCGTTTCCAGAACATGCCGGGGCGCCGTATTTATATTTACCTTCCTCGTTGCCCACATTCCCAAATACTTCAGGGCCGATTCCTGTCTGGTTTCACTGATTATTATCGGCCTGGCCAGTAACTCCCTGTCAATCAAAGAGCTGTGACACAGCTTCGAGAAATCTGAACTCTGCCGGGCGATTTGCTCGGCGGCGGTGATGGTTTTCCTGACCGTCCGCATTCGTGGAGGTCTGACTCTGCTGCGTGAGGTCCTGCTGGATGAACTGCTCCTCGTCGGCGTTGTTACCGGCTGTCTTGTAATCTGGCTTTTATTCTTGAACTCGACCTTGAACGTCTTTATCTCGCTTACCTCCTTTAGCTGGTCTTTTAACGAATCTATCTGGACATCATTGAAATCCATCCACTCGCAGAAAGTTTCGAATCCCGCTATAGCTTCCCTCTGGATCTTCTTATCATCCATTATCGCCCAGCCGATGGGGTATTTTGCATTCTCGTCCTCAATTTCAATCCGCACCTTGGCAGTACCAATTTCAAACTCAATCGGTTTTGTTATAAACGGCCAGGGAGGACCATAAGGACCACGCACTCCAAAAGCATTAGGCTCGTTAGAATCACCGAAACTGTCAAAATAATCAGTACTGTTAATATCTTTAAGACTATTAACGTCATTCGGTTCCAGGTCCGAAAAGTCCGGTGAATTGGATTCTCTATCCACGTACCTTTCGCTCTCCGAGGACAACCCCTCTTCGTCAAATTCAGCCCACGCGGCCAAAAATTCTTTATATTGCTCTTCATCGAGCATAAACAAATCAGAAAAGTCCGGCTCATTCGGACGTTCAATCAATATCGGGGTGTTCATATCATTCAACGTCACAAGGGCGTATTTAACCGCCGAGTCACAAGCATAGCGTGCCGCCTGATAATCTATGATATACTTATCGCGGTGACGCTGGGCAGACATACGAGTGCTCAGGTTAAACATCAGTACCGAAAGCACAACTAACAACACCAATGTCACCAAAAGCACAATGCCGGATCTCTGATTTTTTGTACGGCTGCTCATTTTTCACCCTTCGTTCATCGCTTACCGGGAGGAGGTGTTATTGTTCCTCCGCCCCCCACGGCTCCTCCGGCTCCGCCGGTTGTTTCTGTTCCACCAGGTTTATTTTTTCTATCGGTTTTTTCGGTTCCTTCGGTTTCTTTTGTTCCTTCGGTGAGATCGCCTTCCGGTTGCTTCTCCTGCTTCGGCGCGACTTTGAATTTGAGTTTCCTGGTCCTGTCAATTGCTATGGTTCGCGTAAACTTGTCCTCTTCGAAAACATCAAAAGTATTGGTTATAGTCTTAAAAGGCTCAGCAAAAGAAATTGTGACCTGAATACCAAGAGGCATTCTACCGACAAACGTATTTAAAAGCTCTCCGTTTTTGACCGCCTTGATCTCGAAAAATGTAATGCCCTCGCAAATCGGTACAAAAAGTTCCTGTTCCCAGTTCTCTCTCTCTCCATCGAGCAGCTTATCTTCCAATAATCCAAGCTCGCTCGTGCGCTGCCGGTATAAAACAAGGCTGTCAGAGTCATAATCATAATTGGTCTGCCAAACGATGTTTTCATATGTCATCGGCTTTTTATCACCGACGACAGTTTTTGTAATTACCAGTTGCGAGGTCGGAAAACCTTTTTCGTACTTACTTTTAATACTAACTTTCGTATAGGCATCGCTGGTCATTATCTGGTCAAGGTCCTCGGCGATGCGCTGCAGAATCTCAGTGGGCAACCTGGAGCTGTCAAACTTTCGTTTGATTGTAGCCGCCACACTCTCGGCCCGGCTATAAATGCCCAGAACCGCAACCATAACCAACGATGCAATCACCGTGGCTGCGAGCACCTCAGCCAGCGAAAAACCCGGTCGTCCTGCAAATATGTCAGAAGTCTTTTTCATAATTAGACGCCATCCAGCAGCATACTATCTATTATTTCGTTAGGATCTACTCCATCCAGCGTATCGAGCACCTCTTCGGCCTCTTCTGCTAACCTCTCTTTTTCCTCCTCCTGCCTTGCAAGAATCTGTTGCGTCTGTTCCTTCGTCAAATCCGTAAGCCAGTGTGTCAGCTCAACCTTTCGCACCTCGCCTTCCGAGTCGGTATACTCGGCCGAACAAATCGCCTGAATCCACATCTTTTCCGTTATCGGCTCATAAAACGACTCAACCGACGTTTCCCACTGAATATCCGGATATCTTTCACTATCGCCAAACTCAACGGACTCTTCAGCCACATCCGAGGTAAGAAGCTCCTCCATATTCGTGCGAGCAACCTCAAAGGCCCGCATACGCATGACCGAATCTACAGCAGAATCCATATAGCGGTTGATAACAACCAAAAAACTGGAGCAGATAAAGGCTAATATAGCCACAGCAGCTACTGTTTCCGCCAGGCTAAACGCCTTCTCTTTCGTATCGCCTATCAAGGCCCTTCTCCGTGCGCCGGCTCTGGATTCCACTGTGCGCGATGCAAGGGAAGATACAAAGGATAAATCACTTTCTTTAGAAAAGAACTTCATCTTTAGCCCTGGGCAGTAAAAATTCAACATCACCTTTCTTCAACGTCACAACTCTGTTCATCCGGCTTACGAGAACCGAATATGGCTGCTCCTGCTCGTCGAGAAGAACGATTTTTCCACCGTACTGCCAGCCCGCGTGACCTGCGCGAAACTTGGCTATCTGATGGTCTTCATCGGTTTCCATCAAATCATCGAACAAAACATAGAGAATCTGGCAATCAGCACTAAACACATTTGTCGCAATAATGTCTTCTTCAAAAACCTCAAACAAGTCCGGGCTGTTAATCTGGCGAAGGGTATAGCTCTGCTCAGTCAGGTCAATAATAACCTCGTATCTTCTGTTGCTCTGGGCCGCGGCCACCGCCGCCATCTGCATTGTAGAGACAAACTCCCGGGCCTGCATCTCAAACGTATTCTTCCTGAGCAATCCGGAAAGACTCATCACCGCCAAAAACACAAACAGCGACAGTATAACAATCACTACTACCAGCTCTGCCAGTGTCAAACCTCGCCTGTGCGGATTGTTATATGTGCGAATGCGTGAATAGACCGACACATCTAAGCATTTTCGCACATATGAACTAAAAGGGATCGGTGCTATACAAGTCGGCGTCATAACCTTCACCTTCTTCTTCGCCATCTTTACCCCAGCTTATGATTACGAATGGTTTACCGCTCTCCGGGTAAAGCTGATAGTAAAATTCATTACCCCAGCCGTCTTTGGGAACCTCCGTAGTCTCCAGATATCCGCCCTCTGGAAAAAGATCCTCAAGCTCACTCGGCGGCTCAATAAGAGCCATAAGCCCCTCTTCTTCGGTTGGAAACTCGCCGGTGTCTAACTTGAACTGAGTAACCGCGGCATGGAGAATCCTCAAACTGGCCTTGGTCGATGTTACCTTGGCTTTCTCTATCCTTCCTACCACATTTGTAGCTACCACCGCAGCAAGCAAGCCAATAATAACCAGTATGGCCATAAGCTCGACCATCGTAAAACCGCTTCTGACGTACCTTCTTGTCTTTTTAATGTTTTTCATATTTCTTAGACCTCCTGAATAACTCGGTTAAAGATCGACCGATGAAACTTCCAATATCGGCAATATCGTAGCGTAAGCAATTATACCTATGATTATAGCCATTACAATGATAATAAGCGGCTCGACTGCAGCGCTCAACCTTTCAATAACAATGTCAGTTGAGGCCTCGAGGTTTTCGCTGATATTTTTCAGCATTGTTTCAAGCTCACCGCTTTTTTCACCGACGGCAACCATGTGGGCAATGGCAGGATCGATAACACCGCTGTCTCTCAGCGGTGTCGCAATATCGGCGCCGGCAAGAATCCGCTCACGAGACTGCTGAATGGCTCTTCTCATAAGACTGTTGCCCGTGACCGACGCCACAACACGAAGAGACTCGGCCATGGCAAGGCCGGAACCCAGAAGCGTCGAAAGTGTAGAGGCAAAGCGAGAAACCACACGTTGCTTTATCAGTGGACCGAACAATGGCAATGATAGAAAAAACTTGTCACGCAAATACGCACCACGCTCGGTCCGGAGGAACCGCTTCAGAACCAGAACCAAAACAACCACGACCGCAATTAACACGAACACACGCCAACTGATCAGCAGATTGCCCAGGTTCATTAATTGCTTGGTGATCCAAGGCAATTCACGTCCCGTATTTTCAATCTGTTTACCTATCTTCGGAATGACCTTAACCGTCAGAATAATAATCGCCGTGATGCAAAAGAAAATCAGAATAACCGGATATATCATTGCCGTAATTACCTTCGATTCGACCCGCTGTCGCTTTTCCATAAAACCGGCAATTGTCGACAGGCTCTTTCCCAAAGAGCCCGTAACCTCACCTACACGCACCATACTTACATAAATAACATCAAAATAATCACTGTATTCTGTCAAGGCGTCGGCAAACGACTCGCCCGTGACTACCCGGTCGCGAATATCGCCTATGGCGTTTTTAAATCGCGCATCGGAGGCTTGTAAAGTAAGCACTGAAAGCGCCTCGGTAAGTTTAATACCCGAATTAAGCAGCGTGGCCATCTGCTTGGTAAAATCGATTATCTGGGTTTTGCCGACTCTGCCGAAGATCGAAAACAGTGCGGCTCTGCCCTCGGCGCCGGCGCCAACCTCTTCTATCGATGACGGGTGAACACTGCGCACCCTCAGTTGTTTTCGCGCCGCGTAGGGACTTTCGGCCGTAATCGTACCTTTGACTTTTTTGCCGTCCGTTGCTATTGCTATATAGTGGTATCTTGGCATAAACAAATCTGAAAATTAAAAAGTAAAAAGCTATAGTTAAAAACTTAAAAAGTTTTGAACTTTACACCTTGGTTTTGCATTTTTCGCTTTCAGCTTTTCACTACATTACATCAGCCTGCGTTACTCTCAAGACCTCAGAAACGGTCGTTATACCGGCAAGGACTTTACTGGCCCCATCCATTCGCAATGTCTGCATCCCTGCGTCAAGAGCCACCCTCTTTATTGTACCGGCAGTTTCCCTTTTGTATACAAGGTTCTGGATTTCTTCGTTAATCAGCATGATTTCATAAACGCCCGTTCGGCCACGAAAACCGGTCTGAAAACACCTCTCACAGCCCCGGCCGACATAGAACATCCCGCCGTTATCGGCCAGTCCGGATGAACCGATACCCAACTCTCTCAATTCGCGAGGCGAGGGTTCGGCAGGCTCCCGGCAATCAGGACAGACCTTTCGGACCAATCGTTGTGCTATCACCGCAATCAGGGACGAACTAACCAAATAGGGCTCAAGACCCAGGTCCAGAAGACGGGTCACGGCACCGGCAGAGTCGTTTGTGTGAAGGGTGCTGAATACCAAATGACCGGTCAGAGAAGATTGTATCGCCATACGGGCGGTCTCAATGTCACGCACCTCACCTATCATTATAACATCCGGGTCCTGGCGGAGTACATGCCGCAGAGCGTTTGCAAAAGTCACACCCTTTTTCGAAGCAACCTGCATCTGGCTTATCCCCTCGAGCTGATACTCGATCGGGTCCTCTATCGTCATAATATTCTTCTCGGCCGAATTTATCCTGTTAAGGCAGGCGTAAAGAGTTGTACTTTTGCCGCTGCCCGTCGGACCCGTTACGAAAATAACCCCATGCGAGCGGGTGAGCAGAGAGTCGAATTTCCTCAAGTCGTCACCGCAAAGGCCGAGCTCATCCAATCCATACAAGGCCGTGCTTTTATCAAGCAAACGCAAAACACTGCGCTCCCCATAGCTGGTCGGCACCGTACTGATACGCAAATCGACTTCACGCTGTCCCAGCCGGACGCTGCATCTGCCGTCCTGTGGAAGCCGGCGCTCCGCAATGTCCATGCCCGCCATAACCTTGATACGAGAGATAATCAACGGCAACACATTCCTGTTCAAACTCAACGTGTCATACAAAATGCCGTCTATACGATACCGAATCTGAATCTTCGTCTCGTAAGGATGAACATGAATATCACTGGCCCTTAATTGCAGTGCACGAAAAAGAATATCATTAACCAGCCTGATAACCGGCGGCCGATTCACTACATCAAGCAAGTCGTCAGAGGCGGCAACTTCGTCGACAAGCTGGTCAAGATTCTGGGAATCCAGCTCCTCGGCCACCTCCTCGATGACTGTCGTCCTCTGCTCATATGCAACGTCGATTACAGAGGTGATTGCGGCGCGGGTGGATATAGCAGGTCTGACAGGCAAACCCGTCATCTTGGAAACATTATCCAGAGCATTTGTATCCAACGGCTTGGACAACACTACTGTAAGCTCGGTTTGCCGGTCGGAGCTTTCGGCGTCCCCGCCTTCAATGCTTTCACCGTCTTCGGTTTTTATGCCGATAAGAAAATGGTGCTGAGCATACGCGGCAGGAACAGCCTCAACAAACTCGACAGGTACGGATTTGGGACGGATTTCCGATAGAAATTCACAGCCGAGAACCTCGGCAAACAGCTTCAAAACCATATCTTCCGTAAAGTAAGGGCACGCAAGCAGGGCCTCATCAAGACGCTGCCCGCTGCCGTTTTCTTCCAGAAACTTGGCTAATTGCTCTGCATTAACCAAGTCCGTCCGTTTAGCGGTTTGTATCAATAAGTCTTTCATGCTTCGTTTTATCTATATCATATTCTACGTTGTCTAAGGCATAAAGTTTTAATTGAGTTCAAGAACTTACATTGGATACATCACCCGAGACTTCGTAGCGGGCAAACCCTTAACTTCCCGTCTTGCCTGACCGCGTTTTTCGAACTTTCTCCGGTCGCTTAGTGATACCGGTGGTTCATCAGCTTCGAGAATCTGTAATGGGTCCATTGGCGTAGGCTTTATGCCCGGCCAATCCTCGTATTCCTGCATTTCTTTCTCATATTTCTCGAATGTACTCCGGTTCTTTCGTGATACCACTTCCATGGTGGAGTCTCCGTCAAGCTCATCACCCGGTCTTAAGATATGGGCTTTGACGAAAACGTAAAGCCTGACCTGTTGGTCATCGTTACTTGTATTTCTGAACAAACCGCCAATGAAAGGAAGATCACCCAGAATAGGGATTTTCGAGCCGCCTTTGCTCTGAGTGAGCTTCTCCAGCCCGCCAAGGATAATTGTGTAACTATCAGGAACAGTAACAAGCGTTTGAATATCACTGCTCACTGTATCCGGCGGCTTTTCAATCTCCTGCACGGTTCCAGAATCCGGGTCAGTCACTCTGGCCGGGGCAGTTTCCCGGAAATCAGTACGTACCATACTGATTTTGAGTCGAAGCTGGTCGCCCTTACTAATATGAGGCTCAATCTCCAGAGTTATGCCGGCATTGTAGGACTCAAAGTTGACCGAACTCCGAGTGGTGGAGGTTCCAACGCCGGTGCCGGCTACAACATTCGACTCCAATCGGACAATATATTGGATCTCCTCGGTTTTGATGGTTCCCACTTCATTGTCGTTAACAAGGATTTTGGGCCTGGCCAAAACCCTTCCGTAGTTTCTTGTCTGGGTAGCGCTGAGCAGAAAGTTGATATGATCGTCACCATAAAAGGCGTTGCCGGCACTACTAATTTCAATAAAGCGGTCCTTGGTCTCAGGCAGTACAACATCCTCAGGATTAAACGCCTTGCCGGATACTTCGGTCAGGTCCGGGAAAGACGCCAGCCAGTTCATGGTAAGGTTGAACTCATCGTTCTTAAATACTTCCACCAGCGTGCAATCGAGCAGAACCTGCGGGCGATATTGATCAAGGTCTTTGATGAGCGAAGCAATCCACTGTTGGTTCTTTTTGCTGGCGTAAACAATGAGCGAATACGTCTTCGGGTCGGGAACAATGAAGATGTCATCTTCAATTTTCTTCGTTTTTGTTGTCCTTACTATCTTGGAGTCTGCTCCTGTTCCGCTCTGTTCCGTGATGGTTTCCGAAATTAGCTTTTCGAGGACGCCTGTGAGTTCTTCCGGGTCCTGGTTCTCCAAGGGGTATATAACGTATGGATTCTGGGTTTCTTCCTGCTCAGCATCTACATAGCCTATAATCATAGCTATCTGAACGTGCTGTTCGGCCGTGCCATTGACCAAAAGAGAATTGGTCGGTTCGATTATCACTACCTGGGGCTCCTCTGCAAGCGGCTCCTGTATTGGGCCGGTCGTCGAAGGCGTAGTAGACCGGGTCGGAGTTCTGGGAGTAGTTGGTGGTCTGCCGGGAGTCGTGGGAGTCGTTCTGGAAGGCGCCCTCGACGGTGTCGCTGTGCCTCGACCGACGCCTGCGCTAATTATACCAAGCTCACTTAATTTCGTCATTACCTCTTCGGCATCAACATGCTGGATTTCGTACAACCGAAGGGTCCTAAGGTCCTTCTGCTCCACATCAAGGGCGTCTATAAGATCGTCGACAACAGATAACTGCTCTTCGAGGCCTATCATCAGGATTCGGTTCGTTCGCTCGTCGGCATCGAGATAGACGGTAGGTTTGGTCGGTGCGGCGGTCGGCGAAGGCGTAGTTGGCCGGGTAGGCGTCCGAGGTGGAGTTGGTGTCCTCCGTCCCGGTATTGTCGGCCGAGCCGGCGTTGTTGGTGTCGGTACTGAAATCGTAATTGAAACGGTCCCCAACTGCTCTGCAAGTGTTTTGACCTTCGCAGCAAGTGTCTTTGCCGTCGTGAACTGTAATTCCCGGGACCTGAACTTCTTCTGCTCACCAGGCTTGTCAATCATATCAAGAAGCGATTCTATACGTTCCATGCGGTAGGCGTATCCGGTTATGATAAGGGTTTTAATACTGGCAATAGGTGAGACGGTTACGCCAAGTTGCATTGCAGTCAAAAGACTTTGCGCGCTGGCTGTATCTATATGTTCCAACTCAAAGATACGTGTTATTATTACATCACCGGCTTGAACTTGCGGCATATTGGGGTCCACTATCTGAGCGTCGACATTGGATATCTTTATCTTGGGAACAATGGTTATAAGATTACCCCTGCGGGTCGTCACAAATCCTTTGAATCTCAACACAGACTCGGCCAATGGATACAGTTCTCTAATCTTAATAGGTCCCTGCAGTACGAGTGTAACCTCGCCTTTTAAGCCGGTCACATCGGCCGGATCGTACATATAGTTCAGATTCAGATACTTACCGACCAAATCCAGCAAATCGATGAGGTTAATCTTCGGGGGCATATCTATCTCAAGCGTATCATCGCCATTTGCGATATATTCCGGCTCATAAGGCCCTTTCGCAGTAACCGGCTCAACAACCTTTGTGACCTTATTGGGTTCAACAACTTCGGTCACCTCGTTGGGTTCAATAACCTTGGTTACTTTATTGGGATCTTCCGGTAAAATGGGAGCAACTTGATTCGGCTCCTCAATCTTAATAGTAACTTTCTCCGGTACATCATTAGGTTCCCGTTTCGATGGTAGTTTAGTTGAAATCTTCTTGGTTACAGGTTTTTTAGGGACAACAGGAAGATCCGGTTTTTCAACTTCCTTGGGGGTTTCCTTTGTAACCTCCTTGGGAGATTCCTTTGTAAGCTCTTTGGGGGCTTCCTTGGCCTGTTCCACCGGCTGTTTTATGACGGTGGAAGGCTCATTCGGTTCGACTTTCTTCGGCACAGTTATACCAGTGTCCGGCTTGATTGGTGATTTTTCAGGCTCCGGCTCGTTGGGGGCCGGTGGAGAAAGTTCCGCTATCTTCTTCTCAGCCTCATCAAGAGAATCAAGAAGCCTGTCAAAAAGTCCATTCGTTTCAGCGTCATTCGCATCAGCCTCGACCTGCGCGGATACGTTAGAACCGTTCCTGCCGTTAAGCTCAGCTTTAATTTTTTGAAACTCGCCTTTAACTCTTTCAATCTCGGCCGCGGCGACCGGGTCAATTTTCGGCTGCTCCGGTTTCGGTTCCGGGGCCTCGGATTTCGTTTTTCGAATCTGCTTATTAATACTACCGTTGGAATCGGATCTTCCGATAGTTTCAATTATTTCCGCAAGCTTCTCGGCAGGCGCAATTACCACTACAGAACCCTCATGGACATCCAAAATAGCCTTGTCCTTTCCAAGACCACTTGGTGGATCAGAGAAGCTGCCTATAGACATATTGCCGATTTCCGCCGCAATCTGCTCATTCGGGGGCAGAA
>JABAHP010009925.1_pt2 | contig 11775 bp, 6 predicted proteins | sample 7062081 | NCBI WGS metagenome assembly JABAHP01 (sample SAMN14534357, study PRJNA622989) | marine sediment metagenome | biome: marine biome [ENVO:00000428]; feature: marine pelagic biome [ENVO:01000023]; material: deep marine sediment [ENVO:00002113] | place: India: Gulf of Kutch | collected... | reverse complement strand
CCGCTGGCGCTTTAGGCTCTTCTGTGGAACTGCCCGCTGGCGCTTTAGGCTCTTCTGTGGAACCCGTTTCTGTATAGATGTCCTTTAACAAGCGTGTGACCTCTGCTTTATGAGGTTCTATTTCTGCTTTAGAAGCTTCTAGCTCCGTTTTCATTTTATTTAGCTCTTCTTCTTTTGGTTGGAGTTGCTTATCAAGTTCGTCTAAACGGCTAGAGCGGGAGTCCTCAGCTCTCAGCCGTGCGATGTGATTGTCAAGTTCCTTTTTCAACTTTTCCCTTTGAGCATCATACGTAAGCTTTCTGGTATTCAGTAAATCAAGCTCCTGTTCCTGTGGTTGCATTGCTATTATTTCTGTTTGTATTGAATTGAGCTTATTGTCTAGTTTTTCCCAAGGGATGAAGTAGACGGATTCCCTTAGAAGTTTTGCAAATAATCCCTTCAACTCCTCATCAAGGGCTTTCTTTTTAGTTTTCAGCTCCTCCAGCTCCTGGCCCTGAGGATTCTCATTTCCTATGGTGACTTTTATCGCTTGAATTTGCTCCTCCAGTTCCTTTAAACGGGGAGCGGATTGGCTATCTTTTCGCAGCTGTTCGATGTCAGCGTCAAGATTCTCTTTCATTTCCTGGCGCTGCTTCTCAATCGTGCTCTTTACAGCTCTCAGTTCCTCAAGTTTCATGGTCTGGAGTTTCATTTTCGCTATTTCTTCTGCTTTTAACTTGATATGTTCCTCCAGCTCATTGATGTGGGCAAGGCGGGAGTCATCTTCTCTTGACTGTTTAATGTAAGCTTCAAGCTCCTTTTTCAGCCTTTGTTGCTTCTCTCTAAGAGGGCTCACTTCAAGTTCCAGTGCTGCTATTTTGTTTTTCGTCTCGATCAGTTTTTTCTCCTTGCTCTTTACCTCGTCTATAAGGTTTTTCAGCCTGTTCCAGACGTTTTCCGTGGCCAGCTCGTTAGCGACATAGGCCCCGCCGCTGATGCCCATGAGCACCAGAAGGTTATCTCTCAGCACAGGGAAGTTTCCCTTCTGCAACAATTGAATAATGACATAGAAACCCGAAAGGAGCGTGAAGGCAAATATCTGGAATTTGAAGACGCTGGGGATGTCGCTGATGCTTATCAGGTCCCTGAACTGAGGAATGCGGTTCTTTTTTATTTCGCACCCGTCAGCATCCTTGAAGAATTCATGAGGGATATCTCTTGCACGGGCCATTGCCGCGGCCTTGGCGGCTACCGCTGTGCCACCCGATATCCCGAGGAGGGTGAGTATCTGGGAGGTTATCTCAAGTGACTCCCCCCTTACCCAGAGGATATATGCGAAAGCGAACAGGACCAGGAGTGACCAGAACAGTATCTGAGCAAGTGATATACTGTACCTCCCCAAGGGCGTTACCGTGAAGAAAAGCGGTAGCCGGAAAAGATATGCTATTAATTTACCAGCCCTGTCTTGAAGAATTAAATTCCAGAGCTTCCTTCGCTCCGATACCCATTTTTCGGTAGAGTTGAAAAGGCGTAACACTATAAAAAGCAATGCAATAACCACCGTTAGCCCAAAGACGATACCCCAACATTTATTGCTCACGATGATATCATCGACCTTTATGACATATCCTCCAGATTTGTGGGTTACAAGCGCTACTGCCTTACGATACGTAGGCTGGAACCATTTCCACTTGACTTCCGGCAGGGACACCTTGCCCCAAAGGCCGTTCTGGTCGGGGTTTTTGTCCACATCCATGGACGCTACTTTTAATGCTTCCCCGTCTGCATGCTTTTCATTTATGAAGAACAGGACGTTTATCCTGCTTTTCCCTTCGCCCTTTACGGTTCCGTCCTGGATATGGTATTCGAGCAGTCCCCCGCCCGGCCCCCTTTTCTGTATGAGACTGACAGGATTATTACTCTGGGGGAGCGAATCTGTCGGAAGCAAAAGCCTGCCTTCGATCTCTTTGGCATGGATCTGCAGCACGAACTTTTCCAGAGGCGGGAAAGTAAAGCCGCCATTCCCGCTATCTTCCTTCATGATAGTCCTGTCAGTCTGCAGATAGGTTTTGACATCACTGGGGATCGTAAGGGAGACAGTCATTCCTTCGGTAAAGAATATCTGGCTGAGTCCTCCCTGTCGACCATGAATGGTTCCTGGCACTGAGGTAGTACCAATTTGAATGCGCAACTCCCTGTCAAATTCAACTCTGTACAGCTTTTCTTCCCCGGACGTTTCTTCCCCGGACGTTTCTTCCCCGGACGTTTCTTCCTCGGACGTTTCTTCCCCGGACGTTTCTTCCTCGGACGTTTCTTCCGAATAGAGCCAGTCAGTTCTACTTTATAGACGCCATCTGCAGGCTCAAGTTTTGCCGCGACGCTCCATGTGCCCTTATCTTTGGTATTTTCGGCGTGTGCAAAAGGCACAAGGCCTGAAAGCAGGACAACGGTGACAAGCAGGTGTGTCAGTGTGTTCCGTAATACATGGCCAAGTCTGAAGTTTTTCATATGCCCCCCCTGTAAACTATCGATTGTCATTGAAATTAAGGACCTTCATGGTCCCTGCGTTCTTTCTGTTTAAGTGCTTTATCAGTCGTCCTTTCAGGAAGAACTGCTGGATGCTTTCGCAAAGGGCCCGTGCAAGTCACTCCTAATAAGTTCCGCCTGAGCGGGATTGCTGGTAAAGAGCGGTTCAAGCAGGATCGCAGGTATGTTAGTGTGCCAGAGATTTGCGTCGCCCCGCCCGTTGTATCCTACTGCGAGGATCCCGTTGTTACCGCCCAGTGGTGTATTGAATTCATTGGAGACCGCTGCCGCGTACCATCGCCACCAGTTCCCGCTATTCTGTGATGCATTAGAACCCGTGATCACCACAGAATAGCCTGCAGTAGTGTCTTCGGCCCTGTTGAAGTGGTGCTCCACATAGGCATCGCACTTGTCTTATTCGCCTTCTTCTGTCTCTCCAGGTAGTCTTCCTTGCAAGACGTTACCGTATACATTTGCCTCCCCTGGTGTGATCTCCATCTCATGAACGAATTGTGCTCCACCATGTTTTTGACCGGTTACAGGTATCATTGCACTGTTTAATATGAGTGCATTGTACAACCATTAAACAATATATTGGAACAGTTGTCAAATTCCCGGGGCTTTTGCTTTCTCACCGGCATCAGTTTTCCTCTCCACTGCATTCTCTCTGTGATAAAATAAAAGAGAAATCGAAGTTAAAAGGAGCAACGTCCATACCACAGATCTACGGAAACACGCAGGGCCTGAAGCGCAGCGAGAAGACCTCGCTTGAGCGCATCTATCGCAGGCGTGTGCCCCCGCGCAGCATCATTCCCGCCGAACTCGCCCGGTACATGGCCGGGATATCCAAAGAGCTCAACCGGCNNACCCGGGGGGGCGGCATATCCCATGTCATCCTCGGCGATACCAAGGGAATCTTCATCCCGGACCTCGAGGCATTCCGCCTCGGGAAGAAGGCCCTCCGGGGGCTGCGGCTCATCCACACGCACCTGAAGAACGAGCCGCTGACCCGGGACGACCTTACCGACCTGGCCCTCCTGCGGTTGGATTTGGTGGCCGCCGTGGGAGTGGACGACGAGGCTCTCAACCGGGTCGAGGTTGCCCACCTCAGCCCCGAGGGAGTGGAGACCTTTACCCAGGACCTCCATGATGCCTCCTTCGACTTTGCCGGATTTGTAAAGGCCCTTGAGGACGAGATGGACCGCCGGCGCCACTTCGAGCAGGACGACCCCCGGGAGCGCGCCATCCTCGTCAGTGTCTCGAAGGCCCCGAAACAAGACCAGGAGGACTCGCTGGCCGAGCTGAAGGAGCTTGCGGAGTCAAGCGACGTCCTTGTGCTTGATACTGTTGCGCAGCGGCCCAAAGTGATAAACCCCCGGTTCCTGATGGGAGAGGGAAAGCTCCGCGAACTCGTCATCGACTCCATGAACCTGGGCGCGACGCTCCTGGTGTTCGACCAGGACCTCTCGCCCTCACAGATAAACGCCATCGGGGCCATGTCCGAACTGAAAGTCATCGACCGCTCACAGCTCATCCTGGACGTGTTCGCCCGAAGGGCGCACAGCCGCGACGGCAAGGTCCAGGTGGAGCTGGCGCAGCTGAAGTACCGCCTGCCGAGGCTTACGGGCAAGGGGACGGCCATGAGCCGCCTCATGGGCGGCATCGGAGGGCGCGGCCCTGGCGAGAGCAAGCTGGAGGTCGACCGCCGCCGGGTGCGCGACCGCATCAACATGCTGGAAAAACAGCTCAGGACCCTTCAGGAGGCTCGCCGCCAGCGCAAGCAGCGTCGGGTGAGCCGCGGCATTCCCATCGTCTCGATAATCGGGTACACGAACGCCGGGAAGTCCACGCTGCTGAACAGCCTGACCCGGAGTGAGACCTTTGTGGAGCACCGGATGTTCGCCACGCTGGATACTGCCAGCCGCCGCCTGCGGTTTCCGCGCGAACGCGAGGTGGTCATCACCGACACGGTGGGTTTCATCCGGGACCTGCCCAAGGACCTCATGGCCGCCTTCAAGGCCACGCTCGAGGAACTGGAGGACGCCGACGTGCTCCTGCACCTGGTGGACGCCTCGAATCCCCGCTTCGAACAGCAGATGGACTCGGTCCTTGCCATACTGGACGACCTTGGCCTGTCTGAAAAAAACAGGATTCTGGTATTCAACAAGATGGATCTCATGGACACGGAGGAGGGGGAGAATGTCGTCAGGAGGTACGGTGCCGTTCCGGTCTCGGCGCTCGCCCCCCGGACACTGCCCCCCCTGCTTGCGGCCATAGAGGAGCGAATCTGGTACGAAAAACCGGTGGAGTCAGAGGCATGAGCATGCAAGGGTTTCCTCTGAGGGAGGAGAAATCGTGGAGGGTGNNGAGGGTGGTTCTTAGTTGTTGTTGAACCGGTACGGTTCCTTTCTCCGGACGCTGTCCTTTTCAAAGGAAATGTCAAACCTGGTCCCGTTGTCCCTGCTGATCTGCAGGGCGCCCCTGATCTGAACGACAAGGCTCTGTACGATCATGAGGCCCAGTGACGTGCAATCGTTAATATTGAAATCCTCGGGAATGCCGCATCCGTTGTCTGCGACGCTCAGGCGAAGGCTGCCGTCGTCGGGTTCGGTGAGGCCGACCCTTATCTCCGGGGAATCATGGTCGTTAAAGGCGTGCTTCAGCGCGTTGGTGACCAGTTCGTTTATGATCAGCCCACAGGGAATCAGGACATCGATGTTCAGGAAGACGTTCTTCACGTCGAACCCCAAATGCACCTTGCGCCCGTCGATGGGGAGAGTGCTGCGGATATCTCTGGCCAGTTTCTTGACGTAGCTTTCAAAGTTCACCTCCGAAAGGTTCCCCTCCGAGTAGAGCTTTTCATGGACCAGCGCCATGGCCTTTACCCTGTTCTGACTTGTCCTGAAAACGCTTCTGACATCTTTGTCCTCTATCTTGCCGGACTGCAGACGCAGGAGGCTGACAATTATCGCCAGATTGTTCTTCACCCGGTGATGGACCTCGTGCAGGAGCACCTCTTTTTCCCTGAGAGCGTTCAGGATGGTCTCCTCCGCCTTTTTCCTTTCCGTAACGTCCCTTATGATGACGACAAGCCCGGCCGTATTGTTATGTGCATCATAAATGGGTATCCGGATGGTGTCGAAATGCATCTCCTCTCCGTCCTTGCCCGGCAGCGTTTCTTCGCTTTGATGGATCTGTTGCGAGCGCATTACCTCCTCGTCGTTTACGCGGCACTTCTCCGCGGCATCAGGGGGGAGGAGGTCTTCGGCGGTCTTGCCCAGAACGGCTTCCGGGCCGCCGAACGCGTCTAAGGTGACCTTGTTAGCAAGCCGCTGGACCCCTTCGGTGTCCTTGAAGATTATCATGTCCGGGATGGCGTCCAGCAGGGCCTTCATCCTCTGTTCGCTCTCTATCAGGGACTCCTCGGCCTTTTTCCGCCTTTCGATGTCGGCCTTGAGCTGTTCATTGGCATTGAGCAAATCTTTTCTTGCGCCCGCGACGTCCAGTGCCATTTTATTGAAACTGGTTGCCAGTTCGCCCAGCTCATCCGGTGAGTCATACCTGACCAGTGCGCTCTCTTTGCCTGCGGCGATCTCCCGGGCGGCCTTGCGCATTTCCCGGAGAGGCAGGACCAGCTTTCCCACATAGGCATATCCCGCCACCAGGCCCAGCCCCAGGATGGCAGTATAGAAAATCATGTTTCTGGTGGCTTCCTGCTTTACTCCGACGAGGATATCTTTATACAGGGGAGTGTATTCAAGGACGAGCGCGCCGATGCGCTCTCCCGATGAGATGTCCAGGGGGATGACCAGCTGATTAATGCCTTCGGGATATGCCTTGCTTGTCTCTTTGAATATCCTGGCCTTGCCATCCTGTAAGGTTTTTCCAACTTCGTTGTCGGGGTCGTGATTGAATACCGTTCCGACCTCTTCTGTGATGACATCGGCAAGTATCCGCTTTTGGCTGTCCACAACGACAATGTCACGCCTCTGGTGTTCACTGAAGTTCTCGATGATCTGCTGAAACTTCTTCTCTTTTCCCTCCGGAGAAGAGGCCATATCCTCAGCCGTATGCACAATGGTAAAGGCCATTGTTTTCGCAATGGCCATCGCCTCGCGCTGTGCAATCTTGTCAGCTTTGCTGACATCACTCTGGAAATCAATGGCGACCAGCGTCACCAGCAGAATGAAAGCAGCCAGGAAAGACAGGCTTATCTTGTGTTTAATGAGCACGCGGCCCCCCCATTTGCGTACGTCCATTTGCAAATATGTTACAAAATTATCAGAAACCTTTAATAATCGAAAGGTTTGATAATCGTATGTATCAGATTATTTAATAAAATTGGATAGTATTTGTCAATAGCAATCTTTGAAAATCTTTTTAATATCTGATGAGAAATCCTTATTTGAGCTTTTCCCCGGCGGGGTTTTCAATGCCAGAGCTTAACAGGTATAATATATAATATCCACGGTAAGTTCCGTGTCAAAGCGTAATATACGGATAACAAAGGAGATACTCTCTTGTGATCAAGGAATTCGAACCTAAATGGATCGCCTGGGAAGTCACCAGGCGCTGTAATCTCAAGTGCGTGCACTGCCGCTCTTCGAGCGAGGCCGAGGTGGAGGGACACCCCGACTTTTCGCTGGAGGACGGCAAGCGTGTTATCGACGACATCGCGTCGTACGCCTCTCCCGTTCTGGTGCTCTCCGGCGGCGAACCGCTGGTGCGCAAGGACGTGTTCGAACTGGCGCAGTACGGCACGGACAAGGGACTGCGGATGTGCATGGCCACCAACGGAGCGCTGGTCGACGAGGACGTATGTAAAAAGATGAAGGAGACCGGCATCAAGATGGTCTCCATGAGCCTTGACGGCTCCACGGCCGAGGTCCACGACGACTTCCGAAATCAGGCCGGGGCGTTCGAGGGCGTCATGCGGGCGGCGGAGCTCTTCAAAAAGCACGAAATACCGTTCCTGTTCAACTCCTCGTTCACCAAGAGGAACCAGGAGGAGATCCCCAGAGTATACGATCTTGCAAAGAAGCTTGGTGCTACTGCGTGGTATATGTTCATGATCGTGCCCACCGGACGGGGGGACGACCTCATGCAGGAGCTTATCTCCAAGGAGGACTACGAGGAGATACTGGACTGGCACTACGAGATGGAGAAGCTGGAGGACGACATCCTCGTCCGCCCGACCTGCGCTCCCCATTATTACCGGGTGCGGCTCCAGAAGGCCAAGGAAGACAAGGAGAAGGTGAAGCACCGCACGCTGAAGTTCTCCACCGGCGGGTCGAAGGGATGTCTTGCCGGGCAGCTGATCTGTCTTATCGATGTGGACGGCAACGTGCTTCCCTGCAGCTATTTCCCGGAGTCGGCCGGAAACGTGTTCAGGGAGAAATTCAAGGATATATGGGAGAACTCTGCGCTGTTCAAGGACATGCGCGACTTCAAGAGCTACAAGGGACGCTGCGGCTCCTGCGAGTTCGTCAATGTCTGCGGCGGTTGCCGGGCACGCGCCTATGCCATAACCGGAGATTACATGGAGGAAGAGCCTTTCTGCGGCTATATTCCCATGAAGATGAGAAAAAAGGCCGGAGAGGCAGCGTCTTCCTGACGGGCGAACCCGCTCAGAGCTGACGTTATCGTACTGACCAGAAAAGCGAAAAAAATCCCGGGAATCTGTTCCCATCTGGGGAGTGGAGGAATAATGAACGATACTTTCTTGAAAGCCTGCCGTGGAGAAAAAGTCGAATACACCCCGGTCTGGCTCATGCGACAGGCCGGACGCTACATGAAGGAATACCAGAAGGTCCGCGCGCAGGCGGGGGACTTTCTCACGCTGTGCAAGACGCCTGAACTTGCCGCTACCGTGACGTTCCAGCCGCTGGACACCTTTGGCATGGACGCTGCAATCCTGTTCTCCGATATCCTGGTGATCCCCGAGGCCATGGGAATGAAACTTGAGTTCCATGAAAAGAAAGGTCCGGTGCTTCCCGACCCTATCCGGACCCGCAAGCAGCTCGACAGTCTGATAGAGCCGGTGGCGGAGGACGAACTGGATTACGTGATGGAGACCATAAAGTTACTTCGTCGCGACCTGAAAGTGCCGCTCATCGGGTTTTCCGGGGCGCCGTTCACGCTGGCCAGCTACATGATCGAGGGCGGAAGCTCAAAGAACTTCCTGAACACCAAGCGGATGATGTACCATAATCCGGTCCTGTTCAAGGACCTTATGGAAAAGACCTCAAACTCCGTGCTGGCATACCTGCGGGCACAGGTACATGCCGGGGCTCAGGCCGTCCAGATATTCGATACCTGGGCCGGTTCTCTCTCGCCGTATGATTTCAAGGAGTTCGTCTTCCCGTATGTGAAGAGCATTGTCTCTGCCCTGAAAAAGGAGTTCAGGAAGGAAAAGGTTCCCGTAATCTATTTTGCCAACAACTGCGGCACGTACCTCAAGGAGGTCAAAAAGGTCGGGGCCAATGTCCTCGGGCTGGACTGGCGCATTGATATGAAGGAGGCGGTCAAGGTGACCGGAAAGACCTACGCGGTACAGGGCAACCTGGACCCGCTGGCGCTGTTCCTGCCTCCCGACGAGATACGCGCCAGGACCAAAGAGATACTGAAAGGCGCCAAAGGCGCCAAGGGGCATATATTCAACCTGGGCCATGGCATTGTTCCCGAAACCCCCGTGGATTCGGTCAAGGCCCTGGTGGATGCGGTACACGAGCTGAGTTCACGGTAGACGGTCTCATGGCGAACAGTTCCATCGGGGTAATGCTGCTGAACCTTGGAGGGCCGGACTCGCCGGATGCCATTCGTCCGTTCCTGTATAACCTGTTCTCGGACCGGGACATTATCCGGCTGGGCCCCTCGTTCATGCAGAAGCCGCTCGCGTGGCTCATCTCCACCATGCGGTACAAAAAGACCATCGAGAACTACGCCCTTATAGGAGGGGCCTCTCCCATTCTCCGGATAACCAATGCCCAGGCCGACGCGCTGAACCTCCGCCTGCGCGAGCATGGGGACTTTACCGTACACGTGGGCATGCGGTACTGGAAACCGTTCACGGAGGACACCCTGCGGGAAATGGCCGATACAGGCATCGACCGGCTGATATCCCTGAGCCTGTATCCGCATTATTCCATAGCAACGACCGGGTCGTCGGAGAGAAGCCTTCAGGCGGCACTCAGGGATTACTCCATCGAACATGTCTCCATACCGTACTGGTACGACCACCCTTTATATATCGAGGCCCTTGTGGAACTCATCGGCAGGGAAATCCGGGAGGATACGGTGGTGCTGTTCAGCGCGCACAGCCTCCCGGTGAGCTTCATCGAGGAGGGCGATCCCTATGTAGACCATATCAAGGGCACCATCGAGACCGTGGCGAAAAAGCTGGGTATTTCCTGGCACCTGGGCTACCAGTCCAGAAGCGGCCCCGTGGAATGGCTTTCGCCCTCGACGGAGCAGCAGCTGGAGCGGCTGGCAGCCGACGGGGTAAAAGATTTACTTATGGTACCTATAAGCTTTGTCTCCGACCATATTGAGACATTGTACGAAGTTGATATACTATATAAGGGGATGGCGGAGGACCTGGGCATGAACCTCAGGCGGACCGAATCCCTGAATACCCATCCGCTTTTCATCGGGGCCCTGGAGGACTTAGTGCTGAAGAAGGCGAGGGAAACAGGTTGGCTTTAAAGCTCCTGGTCATAGGCGGCGGCATCTCCGGGCTTTCGCTTGCCTATTTCCTCTCAGAGCATCAGGACATCGACGTCAGCGTTCTTGAGTCCGATGAGCGTCCCGGCGGAAAGATCTGGTCGGACCGGGCCGAAGGCTACCTCTGCGAATGGGGCGTGAACGGATTCCTCAACAACAAGCCCCGGACCCTTGAGCTGGCCGATAAACTGAAGTTGAAGACCATCGGCTCCAGCGACGCGGCGCGCAAACGTTTCGTGTTCTCGGACGGCCGCATGAACCGGCTTCCCGAATCCCCTCCCGCGTTCTTCAAGTCAGGGCTCATGAGCTGGCCCGGCAAGATGCGCATTACGCTGGAGCCCTTCATCAGAAAAGGAAACAATCCCGACGAGACGCTTGCCGATTTCGCGCGGAGGCGGCTTGGGCGCGAGGCTTACCAGAAGCTTATCGACCCCATGGCGTCGGGCATTTACGCGGGCGACCCCGAGGTCATGAGCCTCGCGCACTGCTTTCCCCGCATACACGAGATAGAGCAGAAATACGGAAGCCTGATCAAGGGGATGATCAAGCTCATGGCCGAGCGGAAAAAGTCGGTAAGCGCGGCCCCCGGAGGGGTGCTTACCTCGTTTGACAACGGGATGCAGAGCATCATCGCCTCGCTGCGCGACCGGCTGGGCGAGGGCGTTCATATGAAGAAAAAGGCCGTGGGGCTTGAAAAACTGGGCGAGGGCTACCGGGTGCATCTCAGTGACGGCGCCGCGGTGGAGGCCGAGGCCGTGGCGTTCGCGGTTCCCGCCCACGAGGGCGCTCAGATATTCAGGGACTTCGACCCCGGGGTCTCGCGCAAGCTCGAAGGCATCCCGTACCCGTCCCTTTCGGTCGTCTGCACAGGGTTCGACCGGGCGAAGATTGAATACGACCTGAACTCGTTCGGGTTCCTGGTGCCCTTCCGCGAGGGCAGAAAGGTGCTGGGGACGCTCTTTGATTCCAGCATCTTCCCGTTCAGGGCGCCCGAGGGCAAGGTGCTGCTGCGGAGCATGGTCGGCGGGGCGAGGGCGACGGACCTGGCCCGTTTGGACGAGCGGAAGCTGGTCGATATGGTGCTTGGGGAGTACCGCCACATACTGGGCATCAACGCTACCCCCGAGTTCGTGAGGGTGTACCACCACGAAAAGGCCATCCCCCAGTATACCGTCGGGCATGGCGAGAAGCTCAGGGCCGCCGATGAGCTGATGGAGCGCCATCACGGCCTGTACCTGACGGGAAACGCCTTCAGGGGCGTGAGCATGAACGACTGTATCGAGAACTCTTTTCAGCTTGCGGAAAAAATCATCAAGGAGGTCGTATAATGAGACGTACAGTGTTCTTATCGGTTTTTACTTTCACCCTTGCCGTGCTGTTCGCCGCGACCGCGTATGCCGGAGCACGACACAAAACATTCAGTAAGGAAGAGATCGAGAAAATGAAAAACACCAGGGCTATCATCGAAACGAAGTTCGGGAACATCGAGCTGAAGTTCCTCCCGGACGTGGCTCCGAATCATGTTGATAACTTCATTACCCTTGCAAA